>Ga0214473_10000266_pt1 | contig 73105 bp, 56 predicted proteins | sample RVTome_7_FD_203509 | JGI IMG/M metagenome (GOLD analysis project Ga0214473, IMG submission 203509) | Soil microbial communities from uranium-contaminated site in the Upper Colorado River Basin, Wyoming, United States - RVT98D197 | ecosystem: Environmental > Terrestrial > Soil > Contaminated >...
CCGTGACTGGCGAAAAGAAATAGACGGAATCATCCTCTGTACCAATCGCTCGCAGTCTTCCAAAAACGAGGATTGGCGTTCTTCGGATCTCTTGATCCAGGAACCAGACTTGGACGCCGGGTTGGATGTTCAGGGTAGAATCAAGCGGTACGATCAGAGTATCCGTGACCAGATACGGATTCCCGTCCCGCGTCCACGTCCCATAGACTTCCCCCGCCACCCAGGTCGTGTCGGCGTGGAGGAGGGTGGAGTAGAGCAGGATAGTGACCAAAGTCAGAAAGAGGCATGCTGGCAGTCTTTGTAGCATATGGATTGCCAAATTGTCAAATTGCTCAATTGTTCGATTGCTCAATTGTTATGGAACTGGAACGGCTGAATTGCCTAATTGCTGAATTGTCAAACTGTTAAATCGTCGGGTTGTTCGATTGCTCGATTGTTCCATTGTTGGGGGAAGGCGGATTGGTCAGGTCCCCCTCGCGGTCAATATAATGAAAGACCAGGGGAAAAGCAAGGGAATTCTCTGGAAGCCGTGTGAATGTGTGAACGTGTGAAAGTGTGAAAGGAAGAAGTTGCAAGTGGCAAGAAAGGAAGAAAGAAGGAGTTGCTAAATTGTTGAATTGTTAAATTGCTAGATTGCGGGATTGTCTCATTGTTCGATTGTTCGATTGTTGGATTTTGGATCTTCGAATTGCTAAATTGCTAAATTGCCAAATTGTTGGATGCCATATGGATGGATGGCTGGACTGTCTCATTGTCCAATTGTTCAATTGTTCGATTGTTGGATTGCCGAATCGTTAAATTGCTAAATTGCCAAATTGTTGGATTGTTGGGAGGCAAGGCGGAGATTTCGTTAAATTGCGAGATCACTCCAGTACTTGATACAATGTGTAGTAGCGCAACTCCTTTTTCTGACCGATCATGGCGCGGGTAATCGGTATGGACTTGACTTCGAGGTAGTGATGACCGGTATTCAGGAGGTGACACAGCCGCCCAGGAATATCTGAATTGTCAATCACATAATCTGGTCGCTTCACTCTCCAGTAAGCCTCACTGGCAATCAGCTCCGATTGCGAAATCTGCTTCCGAATTGGAATTACCTGATGAGTAATGAGTCCTTCCACATCAATCACATACCGATGGCTGTAGAACCCGATGAGACCGACATCACCGACGGCGACCGATGATCCAGGGGGAGTGTGATCTCGAATATAAATGCTAAGCTCGGTCAGGGCGTCAGTGGTCTGTCGAAATGCACGAGCATGAGGATGAGTCACGACAAAGGTCATGATAAGATTTTGCAGAATAATTACGGCGACCAGAATGTGGCGAATTGGCTTGCGCACAAAAGCGCCGTGTCTTTGTTCCGCGAGATCGAACAGGTAGAAGCACAACAGAAGCAAAGGTGGTACAGAGATTACTATGTACCGTGATTGGACGAAGATCCCGCGGCTCAGATAGAACAAGGGCGGTAGGATCAGCCAGGTGCAAAGCAAGAGCAAGGTCCGTGCGCCCGATTGACCAGTGCCTCCCGCGAGAGAATCAGAAGCGCTGTCAGGTGCAGGCGCAGTCTTTCTGCGTCGGATCATTCTCCACGAGACCAAGAGAATGACGGCGATGGCGACGATTTCCCAGAATGATGATATGAGGAATATGCCGCCGATGCGTATGGTGTTGAAGACGATTTCGGATAGGGGCGGCAAGAGCGTGTCCGATTTGATGCGGGCGGGATTCGGAATGATTGTACCAAACGATTGCCAGGCATAGATGTTCCAGGGAAGGAAGACCAGAAGGAATATGCCGAGGAATTCGATGCCTTTTCTGGCACCTCTACCAACCCATTTGTCAAAAGCAAGAATCGGCAGAAAGATCACCAGTTCCAGCCTGGCAAGCGCCGACAGTCCGAGCCAGATGGCAGCAGATGCTCTCCTGCGATGTTGCGCGTCAAACGCAAGAATCAGCAGCACGAGGGCTAACGACGATTCCATGCCGGAAGCGGACCACCTGACCAGCCAGACATTCACGCTCCAGGCTACGGCAACGCAGGCGGCAGATGCCTGCGTCAGACCAATTCTCCTGGTGAGGCGGAAGATCAAGGGAATGGTCAGAATACCGAACAGGATCGAACTGATCTTCGCAAGGACAGGATGGGCGCCAAATGGCAAGGACAGTATCGCAAGAAAAAGCGTCCACAGAGGCGCCGACACACCGTAAGTAGGCTCGTCAGAGTTGAAGCTGAAGCCGTGACCTTCGGACAGATTCCGTGCGAAGGTCAGATGGATGTAAGCGTCATCAATTAGATAATCGGACAGCGGGATTTGCAGCAGCAGGAACACAAAAATACCTGCCGCGATGGCCAGCAGGTAGTGCCTTGATATGCGTCTCGAAGATGAATGTTCAGAATCTACGTGCATCAGGCATTTGTCTGCAACAGATGAGCTTTGATTCGCGTTAGGAAATTGGTAGCGGCGCAGGGATTCGAACCCCGGACACGCGGATTATGATTCCGCTGCTCTAACCAACTGAGCTACGCCGCCAAGGAAGAAAGTGGCAAGTTGCAAGTCGCAAGTAAGAGCCAGATTCTAGACCAATTCAACATTCAGAATTCAACATTCAACATTCCTGCAATGAGAATATAACAACTTTTCGACCGAAAGGCAAGGGTTTTTTGAAAATCAACGAATCGCGAAAGTCACGGATCGTCGACCGAGAGAGACCTAACACACGTCGCCACGCGAACCATCATTGGAGCTGCACTTCCAGCCAGCTCATGATCTCATCCTCCAGTGCGGGATCCTGGATCAACATGTTGGTGCCATGCCCGACGTTCTTCAACATAATCAGCCAGCTGGTGCCTTGTGCCAGCTCCTTCAAATCACGGGACGATTGAGCCGCGTATTTGTCTTCCTCCGAGGCAGCGATCAGTACCGCTCTCTTGCCATAGTCAAGCATGGCAGATTCGGCACCGACCCCATGATACGATTTGCCTGGCGACAGCAGCACCACCGCGCGGACAACCGGATCATTGGCACCGACGTGTATCGCGACATTCGCGCCGATACTGGCGCCGATGATGACAATGCGGGTGCTGTCGATGCGGCGATCGTTACGGAGGAAATCCAATACAGGCTGGACATCCAACGTCATTTTCCGAAAATCATCATCGCTGAATTCCTTATAGTTGAGAGTCTTGTCGCCCTGCTTGGTGGATTCACCATGCCCGCGAAAATCAATGCTCACCACCGCATAGCCTTGGTTGACGAGTTTCTCGGCGAAGTCATCCCACGTCGACCGGTCACGACCTAACATGTGCAAGAGAATCAAGGCAGGCGCATGCTCCCGATCCGGCATCCAAAAGGATCCGATGATCTCCACGCTATCTGTAGTTGTGAAGCGACAGTCTTTGCCGCCGGCAAAGGCAAGGCTCACCATGAGCGTTACCAGGAGCACGATTAGGTTAAGATGGCGTCTCATGATTGTCTCCATTTGTCGTAGTTTAGGGCTTTATGCCCGTCCGACCACGCCCACGAGGGGCTAGACTACGATCATCTTTCGTGGTTTGGGCTTCATGCCCGTCCAATCTCGCCCACGAGGGGCAATACGACGACTAATTAATGACGCCCACGAGGGGCTAGACTACGATCATCTTTCGTAGTTTAGGGCTTCATGCCCGTCTAATCTCGCCCACGAGGGGCTAGACTGCAGACTTTTTCCGCCATACGTGCGTTCAAGTCGGCAGTGGATTCATATGTCCAGACCATTGCCAATCATCGGCACTCTCGCACAGTCCCTTTCGAACGGGATTCTCCAGTATGTAATTCGCAATGTCAACGAGATTCTCCTCGCTCCTGACTATGTGATCGTAGAACCGAGGTTGCCAGAGCTTTCCGCGCCAGCCCGTCTTCCAACTTTCATGAGTTGATTTCCCTTTGAATCTCACCACGTAGTCAAGTACCGAAACCTGTTCGGTTTTTGGGCTCGCCAAGAAGTGGATATGATCGGGCATCAGGCAGTAGATGTAGAGCACGCAACCACATGCATTCTGCTGTTCTCGTAAGATCTGCAGGATGGGGGCATTCATGTTGCCAGAGACAAAAGGCTTGCAATCGCGAAAGGCACGAATGGTAATGAAATAGACATAGCCAGGATTCCTATACAGCAGAGGGTCGAGCCGTCTGTTCCTTGGTGGTTGAAATGGTCTGTCCCATGCACGCATCGTTTTTTCGATAGGATTTCGATTATTGCAGCTTAGGGCTTTATGCCCGTTCAATCACACCCACCAGGGCAACATGACAACTAACTAACAACGCCCACGAGGGGCTATACTACGATCATCTTTCGTAGTTTAGGGCTTTATGCCCGTCCGACCACGCCCACAAGGGGCAACGCGACAACTAACTAGTAACGCCCACAAGGGGCTAGACTGCGATCATCTTCCGTAGTTTAGGCTTCATGCCCGTCCAATCACGCCCACGAGGGGCAATACGACGACCAATTAATAACGCCCACGAGGGGCTATACTACGATCATCTTTCGTAGTTTAGGGCTTTATGCCCGTCCGACCACGCCCACAAGGGGCAACGCGACAACTAACTAGTAACGCCCACAAGGGGCTAGACTACGAAGCAGGATCTGTTCGAACTAATTATGCCGCAACTCCTCTTTCAATATTTTGCCTGTGGGGGTCTGGGGAAGTTCACGATAGAATCTGACTATTTTCGGGCTCTTGTACGGCGCCATTTTCTCTCTGCAATACTCCTGGATTTCGCCGGATGTAATTTGAGCCCCGGGTTTCAGCACGACACAGGCTTTGATTTCCTCACCCACCTCGTCGTCCGGAACGCCGATGACCGCCACTTCCTGAATGTGCGGCAAGCCTTCGAGGACGGCTTCGATTTCCCGAGGAAAAATCTTGAAGCCGCTCTTGATGATAACATCATTCTTGCGGTCAACCAGGTGCAAATAGCCGTCGAAATCGATTTTTCCCAAGTCCCCGGTGTGGAGCCAGCCATTGCGCATCGCGATGGCAGTTGCTTCCGGACGATTCAGGTAGCCTTTCATCACCGTCGGACCACGCAAAGCAATCTCGCCTACTTCGTCGATGGATACTTCCTGGTCTTCGTCATTCAGAATCTTCACCTCCACACCGTGCAGAGGCAATCCGACAGTTCCTTTCCGCCTCCCTCGCTTCATTTGATTGACCGTCACGAATGAGAACGCTTCCGATAAGCCATATCCCTGAAGCATCGGCACTTTGAATACCTCCTCGAACTGATCCATCAACTCGTCCGGGAAATTGCTGCCTCCGGATATGGCATACCGAAGGCTGGAGAGATCAATCTTGTCAACTGACGGAAAATTCAGAATCATGCGGTACATCGACGGTACGCCAAGGAATACAGTGATTTTGTAGTCCTGGATGGTTTTCAGCACATCGCCGGGGTGGAATCTGGGCTGGAGGATCAATGGAGCTCCGGAACACAATGCGGTATTCATCACCATCGCCATGCCCATGGGATGGAACAGCGGATGCACGGCAAGGAACTTGTCCTCGCTGGTGAATCGGAAGACATCCTTCATCTCCAGGACATGGTGGATGACCGCATTGTGGGCGATTTGCGCACCTTTGGGACGACCGGTAACGCCAGAAGTGTAGAGCACCAGGGCAACCTCATCGCCAGGGACACCCAGCGTGATATCCTGAGCGGTGCCCGAAGAGATCAATTCAGTAAGATCCCGAGTGTTTTCAAACCTCTGATCCCCCAGGAATATTACATGTTGCAAGGCTTCCATCCCGCCCACCGCACGAAGCACTTCGGCGGAAAATCCATCCCACGCCACGATTGTCTTGGCTTCACAATCGTCCAGCAGAAACGCGATCTCGCGATATTTCAGCATGATATTAATGGGCACTGCGACGGCGCCAATCAGCAAGGTCGCGAAACACACGATCGGGAATTGCGGGATATTGGGCAGCATAATGACGATCCGGTCGCCCTTTCCCAGTCCCAGGTTCTGAAACGCATTCGCCAGCCTCAGCACCGCTTCTCCAAAATCGGCGAACGTCACGCTATTCCCATTCCAGACCATCGCGACGTGCGATTTGTAGTCGTGGATACATCGTCTGAACAATTCAGCTATGCTTTCCATGATGGGCTGCCCCACTATTTTCGACGTTTCCAGATGGTGGTTGACTTGTCACCGTTCCGGAAGAAACTGCTCAATCAATCGATAGAAGCGCGGCACGATGACCAGGTCGTACACGTGCATCCGGTCTCCGATCAACGAACTCAATTCCCGGCGATTAGTCTCAATCAACTCCATGGCTTGTGCGCGAGTCACCTTGCCCAATTTGATGAGCTCGCAATCGCGATCGATGGTGGCGCGGATAACCGCCAATCGCATCTCTTCGCGATCCAATGGATTCGCTATGTTGGGAGTCCTGGGCATCTTGCTGCGCCACGTTTTGCGATTGGTAGCGTCAATAATTTGATCCCGAAATCGACCATTGATCACGGTCCATGCTGCGGTATTGGATCGCCTCAGAAATATGGGCGGCAGTAATCTGCTCGCTCTTGCTCAAATCCGCAATGGTCCGAGCCACCTTCTGGATGCGATGATAGGCTCGAGCCGACAATCCCAGGGTTGTGATGGCATGCCGAAGCAGGTTCATGCATTCGTCATCCAGCTTGCAGTATTTCTCGATGTCCCGCGATTCCATGTCTGCATTGCAGTACATCCCCTTGCGATTGGCAAATCGTTGCCGCTGGATCAGCCGCGCCATTCGAACGCGTTCCTGGATGACAGAGGACGATTCGCCCGACCGTTCAGCGGAAAGTTGTTTCCATTTGACCGAAGGCACCTCCACATGAATGTCGATGCGGTCCAACAAGGGTCCGGATACCTTCGACATGTAGCGCTGAATCTGTCCGGAATTGCATCTGCATTCTCGAGCTGGATCGGTCGCATATCCACATGGACACGGATTCATAGCGGCTGCCAGCATGAAGTTGGCAGGGTAGCTCAAAGATATGGAGGCTCGGGATAGCACCACGTTTCCATCTTCCATAGGCTGGCGCATGACCTCCAGGACATTCTTGCGGAATTCGGGCAGTTCGTCCAGGAACAATACGCCGTTGTGCGCCAGGGACACTTCTCCGGGTTTGGGGATCCTGCCCCCGCCGATTAAGCCGGCATCGGAAATAGTGTGATGCGGTGATCGGAAGGGTCGAGTGGCAACCAGAGCAGTGCCCCGGGCTAATTTACCTGCCACGCTATATACTTTTGTGGTCTCCAATGCCTCGTCAAGTTCCAGGTCAGGAAGAATAGTTGGGAGACGTTTCGCCAACATGGTCTTTCCGGAGCCCGGGGGACCGATCATCAACACATTGTGACCGCCGGCAGCAGCGACCTCCAGAGCCCGTTTGACGTGCTCCTGACCACGGACATCGGAAAAGTCGATGTCATATTCCCGATACCGAGAAAAGACCGAATTGACGTCCACGGTGAATGGTTCGATCTCAACTTCCCCATTCAGGAAATCCACGGTGTCGATCAAAGTCTCCATGGGATACACTTTGATCCCATCCACAATGGCAGCCTCGTGTGAATTGGCTTCAGGGACGATGATACCTTCCATGCCGCTGTCCCTGGCAACCAATGCCATGGGCAATGCCCCTTGCACCGGTCGAATCACGCCATCCAGCGACAATTCACCCAGTACTATCAGGCGGTCCAGGCGGTCTTTTGACACTTCTCCCGTGGCAGCCAGGATCCCTAACGCCATTGGAAGGTCAAATCCAGTACCTTCCTTGTGGACGTCGGCGGGAGCCAGATTGATGGTGACCTTCTTGTTCGGGTATCGGAATCCTGAATTCTTGATGGCGGCGCTGACTCGTTCCTTGCTTTCCTTGATGGCGCTATCCGGCAGCCCAACGGTCGTGAAGGTGATCAAGGCGGTTTCGAGATGCGCCTCCACCTGGACAATATAAGCGTCAACGCCCAGGACGCCAGCAGATAGGATTCTTGCGAACATTACTTCTATCAGCCCCTGAGTGGATAATCGTATAGCCGGTACTTCTTGTACACAGCGGCGCCCATTTTCTCGAGCACGTGATTCATTTCGACGTTGGTCTCGAGGACCCACGACATTTCCGCCATCTTATACCCCTTCTGGATGCCGGTCTTGATCATGTGATAGTGGAACAAATTGTCGATGCCGCGGTTCCGGTATTCCCTGATGACTCCCATGATCAAGATGCGCATCCGGTCGATTTTCCGGGAATAATAGAGCAATTTGACCAAAGCACACGGCGTAATCCGCCCTCGGATGTGTTTCAACGCCAGGTTCACGTCGGGCAAAGCAAGGCTGAATCCCACCGGACGCGTGCCGTCCTCAGCTATGAAGACCAAGTCCAGGTCTGCCATGCTTTTCATTGATTTCGCCAGATGCAAGAATTCATGCTCGGTCCACGGGACGAACCCCCAGTTTTTAGACCAGGCGTTGTTGTACACCTCAAGTACACGTTCGGCTTCCCTCCAATACTCTCGCTTTTGAAATGGTCGAACCTTTACGGACAGGCGGTTCTCCAACAATTTAGCGCCGCGTTCGATCCTGTCCGAGACTGACTTTTCGTCCAGGCGATAGGCGTAGAGATCCATGGCTTTCTTGCAGCCATAGCCTTCCACGAGTCGGATGTAGTACTCGGGATTGTATGGCATCAAGATCATGGGCGAGTAATCGAAGCCTTCGACCAGCAATCCGCATTCTTCGTTGGTGGAGAAACTGGCGGGACCGCGCATGATTTCCATTCCTTGATTGCGGAGATACTCGGCGGCGGTATCGAACAGTCGGTTAGCGACGTCCTGGTCGTCGATGCATTCCCAGAACCCGAAGAATCCGGTTTTCTCGCCCTGGAATTCGTTGTATCGGCGGTTGACGACCGCGCCGATTCGTCCCACGATTTGGTCGCCTTCGCGGGCGAGGAACAATGCGCCTTCGGCGTGTTCGAAGAAAGGACTGTTAGGCTGGAGGAATTTCTTCTGGTCGGAAAGCAGCGGGCATACCCAATAGGGCGAATTGCGATATAGTCTAAGCGGGAATTTCAAAAACTCATTGATATCTCTCGATCGCGCAGGATCGATCTGCTCTATGACCATGGCTCCGAAACCTAAGGAAAGTCCCAAAAGGAATGCCAGACGACTCAGCCCCCGATAATGCCCAATTCCCGCCCCACGAGTTCCATCTTGTCCAGGGCGAAATCGATTTGCGACTTTTCGTGAGTGGACATGAGCGAGAATCTGATGAGCGACTGTCCGGGATTGACCGCAGGCGACACGACGGGATTAACAAAGATGCCCTCTTCCTGGAGTCGATGGCACATCTTGAAAGACAGCAGGTCGTCGCCCGTCACGACCGGAATGATGGGCGTCTCGGATTTCAGCGTGTTGAAGCCCAGCGACACCAGCCCTTTTCGCAAGTGGTGGGTGTTTTCCCACAATTTTTCGCGGCGTTCCGGCTCTCGCTTCATGATTTCGAGGGCTTTCAAGACGGCTGCCACAGATGCTGGAGGTGGGCTGGCGGAAAAAATCAAGGCGCGAGAATGGTGCTTCAAGTAATGGATGACATCCTCCGAGCTCGCCACAAAACCGCCCACAGATGCCAGCGACTTGGAGAAGGTGCCCATGATCAAATCCACTCGATCGGTGAGTCCGAAATGCGCGGCAGTCCCATCACCTTTTGGACCGAGCACGCCGAAGGAATGAGCGTCGTCCACCATCACGTCCGCGCTATATTTTTGAGCCAATTCCACGATAGCCGGCAGCGGCGCAATATCCCCATCCATCGAATAGACGCCTTCGACCACGATCAGCTTCATCTGAGACGAGAGAGATTCCAGCACTCGTTCCAAGTCTTCAATATCATTGTGCTCGAACTTGACCATCTTAGCGAAGGAAAGCCGAGCGCCGTCGATGATCGACGCGTGATCCAGTTTGTCGGCGATTATGTAGCTATTCCGCCCCATCAACGTGGCGAGGACCCCCTGGTTGACCTGGAAGCCGGTGGAGTACAAGAGCACCGCTTCCTTGTTTACGAATTCAGCCAGCTTCTCTTCCAGCTCCAGGTGGATTCGCAGGGTGCCGTTCAAGAATCGCGAACCCGCGCAGCCGGTCCCATAGCGCTTGATGGCGTCAATCGCCGCTTTCTTGACCTCGGGGTGGTTCGTGAGTCCCAGGTAGTTGTTCGATCCCATCATCAGGATCTTCTTGCCAGCAATCGTGACTTCGGTATCTTGATCCGAATCGATCGGGCGAAAATACGGATACAAGCCCATGGAAATGACTTCCCGGGCTGCCATATACTTCTCGACCTTGTCTTGAATTCTCGGCGCGTGGTTGACAGAAATCATCGCGTTGTGATCGGGGCTCAAAAGCTGTTCCTCCGGATTAGGCGTTTTTTGAAAATCTATCCATTCGACAATTCGCTTCCTGCCACGCTTGTCTGTGCCGCGAAATAGGGTCGTTGGAAACCAACTGCTTCCGCATTATAGCGGCTCGAGGAATCCCTGGATTTTCGAGATCAGCTCTTCTCTTGGGATGTAATGGCGCTGGTTCGTCTTTCGAATCTTGACTTCGATGGCGCCAGTGGCGATCGCCCGGTCCCCCACGATGATCTGGACAGGGATTCCGATAAGGTCCGCGTCATTGAATTTGACACCCGGGCGGACATCGCGCTCATCCCAGAGCACCTCATATCCTTGCTTAGTCAAGTCATCGTACAAGGACTGGGAGAGCTTAAAGATGTCAGTCTGCATTGGGTTCAAAGTGATCAACATCAGATCGAAAGGCGACACGGACCGAGGCCAGATGATCCCGTGCTCATCGTGGCTGAATTCGATCACTGTGGCGACTAAGCGTCCGACACCGATGCCATAGCTGCCCATTACTATAGGCTTTTCGACGCCATTTTCGTCCAGGAATACTGCACCCATAGCCTGAGAATACTTGGTTCCCAGTTTGAAGATATGCCCGACTTCGATGGCGCGTGCCAGACGCAATTTCGCATGGCAATTGGGGCATGTTTCCCCTGCCTTGATGGTGCGCAGATCGCGGAATTCCGATGGCTGGAAATCACGCCCGACCTTTACGCCTGTGATGTGATATCCGTCCTTGTTGGCGCCGGTGGCAAGTCCTCTGGAATTCCTCAGCCGCAAGTCAGCGATGACGTTGACGAACTTATCGACTCCGACCGGTCCCAGAAAGCCCAGATTGGCATGCATGTACTGCAGCGCTTCGTGAGGTTCCGCCGGTCGAAATGGAGCGCCTAACACGGCTCCCAATTTGGACTCGTTAACATCATCCTCGCCGGAAACCAATGCCAATATCGGTTGACCCTCGACCAGGTAGAGCAGCGACTTGATCAGGATCCTTGGTTCAATGGACAGGAAGGATGACACTTCCTCGATGGTGCGTTGATTGGGAGTCGCGACTTCGGTGATAGCGTCTGGGTCATCGTTTCCGGCGACCGGCTCGACATTAGAAGTGGCGACTTCCAAATTGGCGCTGTACCCGCACCGGTCGCATCTGGCAGTGGTGTCTTCGCCGGATTCGGACTCCACCATGAATTCCTGGGAACCGGAACCGCCCATCAAACCCGAAGACGCGCCAACTACAAAGGTCTCCAGTCCCGAACGTTCAAAAATCCGAGAATAAGCCTGGTAATGCAGTTGATAGCCATGATCCTGACCTTCTTCGTCGCGGTCGAGTGTGTAGGAATCCTTCATAATGAAGTGGCGCGACCTCATCAAGCCAGATCGCGGGCGAGGCTCATCGCGGAGTTTGACTTGGATTTGGTACCAAATTTGCGGGAGGTCGCGATAGCTCTTTACGTATCCGCGGGCAATGTCGCAGATGACTTCTTCGTGCGTAGGAGCCAGGCAATATCTCTCGCCTTCACCAGTGGATCGGTTCTTGCGATCCATCAGACGGAACAGATCGGAACCAAAGTCCCCGGCACGACCGGTCTCCTCCCAGATGGAAATCGGATTCAAACAGGGCATGTAGAGCTCTTGACCCCCAATCCGATCCATTTCCTCACGCAGGATAGTCATCACTTTCTTCGCCGCCCGCCACCCAAACGGCAGATCACTGTAAATGCCGGCGCCCAAAGGACGTATCATGCCTGCCCGCAGCATGAGTTGATGCGAAGGGATCACGGCGTCACGTGGAATTTCCTTTAGAGTAGGTATTAGACTCCGAGATAGCTTCATGGCTTGGTCGCGATTTTCCAAATAAGTTAAGATACTTTTATATCTCTATAATGTCAAGCGAAATTTTTCAAAAAGCGGAAATAGCCCTCCGGTTCCTCACTGCCCCCTCGTCATCACAAAAAAATGTCAGGATCATTGGGATCCTGACCCACTCCTTTTCCACCACCCGAAGCTGGAGCGCACTCTGAGTGCTCACAGTGTGATCAAATTGTTGACTATGTAATCCTCAAGCGCGGGCTCAAGCCCGGCGTAATTTCGGATAGCCTGTCGGCACCGGTAGCTCTCGATCCAATAGCGCTCGTTGTTGACTTCGATCAATATCCAGACCGGTGGATCGCTAATGGACTGCGTAATCAATCCTGCAGCCAGGATGGCGCTCCTGACGAAGGAATATACATCCTGAGATTGTCCCCGGATCAGGAGCAGCGAATCATTGGGCACGATCCCGATTGGCAACGCGGTTGCCTTAGCAACTTGCCCATTGATCTCCATTTGAGATTCAACCTGTCCTATCGCCCAGCCGAGATTCTCCTGAGCGCGAGGATCAGGCGCATCCGTCACCTTGATTTCCGCGCTCACACCGCTTGAAAAATCGAGAGGTATCCTGTCAAGATCGAACAATCGCTGGATTGAAGCAGGCTGGTAACGGAATTCGCCAATGTTGGTAGTTATTTTGATAGTGCCAGCAGTCAATTCAGAGAATGGAGGAATAGTGATTCTCCCATTGGACACCCGGGTGGGGAAGTTCCTCCAGGATTTGCCAGGAGCTGTGACCTCCACCTCTATCCCTGTGTTTGCAGGGAGATCCACCCAGCCGGTCAATCTGGTGCCAGTGATCTCCCAATGCACGTCAAGGTCTTGCGACAGACTGCGCCTGTCTTTCAGAGCTCTGAGCACTGATACCACGGCGGGATCAATCGACGCGAAATCGGACGATGCTGAAAGACTCGCACTTCCGGCGCCTGGTTTCGTCTCGTGTGCCGAGGGCTCATCTTTGGACATCTCATCTGATTTGGGAACGGTCGTGGCGAGGCTGCCAAGGGCTTTAGTGAGTTGATCGACCTGGGTCAGGCGGTCACAATCTTGCAGAATCTGCGCGGCTCTGGCGCCGTCATGATTCCGCACCGCCTGATTGATGTCGCGAGAAAGATCAATCCGAGGTGCAGGGCGGGACAGTCGAGGTTGAGGGGACTTGCCGGTCTCAACGACAGTAGTCACTTTCTTTCGGGAGAACGCGACACGGTCGCTTGAGGTCTGGCTCCGGCGCATGGAATTCAGCATCCAGAGGGCAATCAGCGTCAAGATCACCGCGACCGCGCCAAGCGAAAGCAAGTAGGACCAGAAACGGCTGCTGAATAAGGGTAACGATTTTTTTGGAGCGACCGGGATATCAGCCAGGATCGGGGATTCGGGCAGGTCGCCCAGGGTGGGAACAGGTGCTGCTTCTGCAGGCGTTCCAGCGGGTTCGTCCACAACCTCGATCAAGTCCTCTTCCGCGGAGACTTGAGTTACAGAACTCTCGATGCGGACATTGACACCGAGCCGCATCAGGCGAGTGCGAAGATCGACGACTTCCTGAAGTGGTCTTCCTTCCAGTATCGCGACCGGAGGATGCCTCATCATTTCTTCCGCCGTGCCGCGATCCACGTGGGCGAATTCCTGGATTAGATTGCGAACCCTGGGGCTGGAACTGGGCTCCTGCAGCATCAAGTTATAAGACTTCGCCCGGACGCCATTGGAGCCTGACAATGAGGAATCGGAATCACTCATGGGGTCGTCGAGGCGGAAAAGCCCTGGTTCTCGTTGCGATACTCGCGCAGCTTGTTGCGGAGAGTACGGATGCTTATTCCAAGAGTTTCTGCCGTTCTGGTGCGATTATTCTCGTTTTCCTGGAGGGTTTTCAAAATGACGTTTTTCTCAATATCACGCAGGGTCTTGGCGCCCACTTCCGTGATGGGCGGCAAGGCAGCCAGCATTTCTTGCTCTTCAAAAAACAGGTGCTTAAGTGCGATCATAGATTCGTCGCACAGAATCACTGCCCGCTCAAGCTTATTCTCTAACTCCCTCACATTTCCGGGCCAATGGTAACGCATTAACTGATCGATGGCTGTATCCTGGACTCCGCGGATCTCCCGATTGTATTCGTTGGAGAATTTCTTCACAAAATGGTCGATCAGAAGCGGGATATCTCCCTTCCGTTCCACGAGCTTCGGCATGTGAATCGGAAAGACATTCAGACGGTAGTACAGATCCTCACGAAACTCGTTTTTCTTGATAGCTTCCTTCAAATCCCGATTGGTAGTGGCAATGATGCGGACGTCCACTTTGATGGTCTCTTTGCCGCCCACCCGTTCGAATTCTTTTTCTTGCAACACCCGAAGCAACTTGGCTTGCATCTGCTGGCTCATCTCAGCGATCTCGTCCAGCAGGAGCGTACCGCTGTGAGCCTGGATGAATCGCCCGTCCGTGGTCTTGATGGCGCCGGTGAATGCTCCTTTCTCATGACCGAATAGCTCGCTTTCCATTAGTGTTTCGGGCATGGCGGCACAGTTGATTTTGATGAAGGGACCATTCTTGCGCGGTCCGTTGACGTGTATCGCTCGTGCGACAAGCTCCTTGCCGGTGCCGGAATCCCCTTGAATCAGTACCGTCGCCTTGGACTCGATCACCATGTCCATGGCTTCGAATACCTTCAGCATCTTGGGGCAGACCCCCACAATCTGGTTGAATGAGAATTTTCCGCCAAGTTCCTTCCGAAGGAAACGATTTTCTTCGGACAATCCCCGGAATTCCAATACCTTGTTGACTTTAATCGCCAATTCTTCCGCAGTAAATGGCTTTTGAATATAGTCATAGGCGCCTTTCTTGATCGCCTTGACCGCGTCATCCACCGTGCCATAAGCCGTAATCATGATCACGTCGGTCGCCGGATAGGTCCGGGTCAATTTGTCAAGCAGCTCCATGCCGTTCATCTTCGGCATTTTGATATCAGAGATGACCAGATCCGCCGTCCAGGAATTCAGTTGTTCCAGAGCATGCGCACCATCTGTGGCGACCTTGACTTCGTACTTTCTGCGCCGAAGGGTCTCCGAGATGAACTCGCGCATCAACGGTTCATCATCGACCACCAGAATTCGCTTGTGAGCCATGCCGCTTCCCTCACGTTAGATTTGAAAGGAAATGCCAGGGGTCATATCACACACTGAGAATATGAATCGTAAAGATGGAAGTGATTTTCGGAATCTGACCAAGGATCCGGATGAAGGCTGTTCTGCGGATGAAGAAAACATGAAATATAATAATATAATAATCATATAATTGTAAGAGAAGTGTGGGCAATTTTTGCCTTGTCAAAATATAAGGATAGTTTTAGGTATTGTCAAGGAAAAATTTTCCACATCTCGCGGAATTCGGCGAAAATCAGATAATCGCATTCTGATATGGATAGTAAATATAGGCAGAATCGGCAGGATAGACAATGTGACGTGGGGTGAGGGCACGATTCAATTCAGGGGCGGGAATTCAAGGGGCGAGGTTCGAGCAGAATCCACGGGGAGATCCAGAATCCGGTACAACTCAAGCACGTGGCGTCGAGCTTTCTCATCCTGTGGTTTGATAAAGAGGCATTCCTCCAGTTGTTCGACCGCCTGGGCGTACATCTTCTGTTGCCGATAGGCGATCCCCAGCCGATATCTGGCATCATAGTTTTCGGAGTCAAGCTTCAGCAGGCTCCGGTAGCAAAGCATGGCTTCGATGTATTTGCCGGAGTACTCGTAGGACTGACCCAGACCCATCAGGGCATCGGTATTCTCCGGATCTGATTCCAGCACGTTGAAAAAGACCTCGCCAGCATCCTCGTAGTCTATTCGTTTGAGCAGCCGGCGCCCTTCTGCAATCTTGTATCGCGGCGAGGCGGTATTCGGAAAACCAAGCTGGACGTACTTTTCGTTTGTCGGGAATTCGAGATCAGAGTCCTCCAGCGCTCTGATAAGCCGGTCCTCCATATATGTGTCTTCAGGATATAGCTTGATATACTCTACCATAGCGTGGAGCCATTGCAGGTCTCCCTGATCAATTTTCAGGACATCCAGGTACTTTTGCCATATCCTCTTGTCGTCGGTTCGGGACAGTTGTTCCTCCAGGAAAATTCTGCATTCCCGCCATCGATGAGCTTCGTTCAACAGATCAACGAAAGTCAACTGAACGTCCACGTCGGTGCTGTCGATAATGGTAGCCACTACAGACATATTTCTAAGCCATCGATAAGCATGCCGGATAACCTGTTCGCTTTTGGCTCTGTTGACCGGGAGAATGCGTCGATATTCGCGGATCGCGCTTGTAGTGTCGCGCAAGCCGAGCGTCACTTCGATCCATCTGAGTCTTGGCCTTAGGTCGTATCTGTCCAGCAGCGCAGCTTGCCTCAGCGCTTGCTGGGCATCGCGCAACTTCCCGACTGTGGCGAGAGCTTCCCCCAAATGGCGGGCATACCTCGCCGAAAAAGGTTCCAATTCAGCGGCGCGTTTGAAGTAGGCGATGGCGCTGTGCGGTTCTTGATAACCATAGCCAGTTCCTCGCAACCGCCAATATTGCCACGCCACGTCGTCCGCAGTAGCCGCATTGTACGGATCCATGTTCAAAGCCCAATGCGCCAGTGTCAGACCACTTTTCAAATCCCAGATGTTCGAAACGGTACCTGCCAGTTTCATCAATTTCTGAGAGAGGTACGGTCTGCAGATGTGCGACGCCAGAAGCAGGGCAATGAGCAGCGCGCCAGCGCATCTTAATGCCCGCGACACCGGCGACCCCTGCAACCTGACATATCCAACGACCTCCTCACTGGGCATTGGTGCGAACGGCAAGGCGGCAAGAAACGCGCAAGTGATGGCGAGAGCCGGAATATGGAAGGGGAAATTAATGGCGGCATTCAGCACCATGACCAGCATGGATACTATGGCGGCGATCGTAATCGGATACGACCCGGAACCACGTTGCCGCCTGGCTAACGTCACCAGAGCCAGCGAGAAGGCGATCAGGACGGCGGCAGCCAATGCGATACCGACAATTCCCAGCTCGGACAGCCACTCCAGGTAATCATTCAAGGCATGGCGGGAATCACTGACATTTGGGCTCAGGCTGTACGCCGGCAAGAACGAGTGGAAGGTGCCAATTCCGAAACCGAAGACTGGTCGCGATTGGAAGGCGGCAATTGTGGATTTCCACAGTGCGATTCTGGCAGATGGGAAGATTTCGCCGGATTGAATCCATCGATTGGACAGAGGTTGTCTGACCACCACCAGCATCGCCACTACGCAGATTATCAGTATTGCCAGAACCGCCCTCCACCGCTTTCCGTCCTCGCCGGTTCTTGGCAACAGGGCGACGAATACGACCATGCCGACCAGGAAACTGCCGATGCCGCCTCGACTCAGGGTAAGAAACAGCCCGGCAGTCATGACGCCCGTGGCAAGCAACAGAATCGGACGCGCCTGAGATCGTTCCGTCCACCACAGAGCCAGGGTGACGGGAATAATCATTCCCAGATAGGCTGCAAAATGATCGTAATTCGGGAAAGTCGCGGCAAGATGATCGACATTGTGGACGGGGACCACTCCGAATATCGTGGTCGAGTGCCGGATCAGCATGACTTCGCCCAACAGGGTCAGCGCGACTCCCAAGAGCGCAAGAATCCAGAGATAGCGCCGGAGAGAGTACGAATCCGTCAGGAATCTGATCGCAATAAGGAAGATCGCGAAGTAGCTCAGGATATTCCTTAGTTCGGTGGCGCTGCAGTGGAAATATATGGACAAGTACGATGAGGCGATGAGATACGCTGTCAGTGCAACCAGAAGCCAAGCAAAGCTGTTTCCAGGGATCGGAAATCTACCCTGCAGAATCTGGCTTGCGAACCACAGGAAGAAAATCAATAGTACGATCAATTGGATCAGAGTACGTGATCCGATTCCGTACGCCGAAAAAGCGATAGGGGGGTAGGTCAGAAGAAACAGGATACCCAGGGTGGAGAGAATCCGGGAGGTTCGCGACATGAGTTGTCACACACTATCAATTGCTCGATTGTCTCATTGTCTCATTGTTGCCAATGGTGTTGTCAAACGAGAGGGCATATTGCTTTACCGATTGACCATCAGGACTTTTGCTCCGCGGATTTTGCTGGTTTTCAGCTCGTACAAGGCTTGGTTGGCGTCTTCCAGTCGGTATTCCTGAATGTGGGGTCTGATGCCGGCTTCGGCTGCCAAATCCAGGCATTCCTTCACATCTGCTCGAGTCCCATTAGCCACGCTCTTGATTTCCTTCTCTTCCCAGAGATGGGTGTGATAGCTCATTCTCAGGAGGTAGTCCTTGTCATGATCATCCTTGCGGATGGCGTTGATAACCAGCCTGCCGCCTGGCGCCAAGTTCCTCAATGCTTCCACCACGGGTTTCCATACCGGGGTAGTATCAATAATGCTGTCCAGCCTTTCGGGCGGCTGCTCCTCCGTATCCCCAGCCCACACAGCTCCTAACTCCGTTGCGAATTCCTGCTCTGCCTGGCTGCGGGCAAAGACGAAGATCTGAGTATTGGGATATTTGAAACGTGCCATCTTCAGCACAAGATGTCCGGCAGCGCCGAAGCCGGTCAAACCCAGGCTCTGACCGTCCTGCAGGTTCGCGAGTTTCAAAGACCGGTAGCCGACCGCACAGGCGCACAATAAGGGTGCGGCTTCAGAGTCCGAAAAGCCCTCCGGAATCGCATAGGCGAAGTCGGCAGAGACAGTCATGTATTCGGCGTAGCCGCCATTTGCATCCCTGCCGGTGGCTTTGAATTCCGCACACAGATTCTCCCTGCCGCTCAGGCAGAATTTGCACTTCCCACATGCGGAAAATATCCAAGCGACGCCGACCCTATCCCCTATCCCCCATCGACGCACTTTCTTGCCGATCTGCTCCACTCTGCCCACGACCTGATGACCCAATATGATCGGGAAACTTGGCGGCGGGGTTCTGCCTTCGATCTCGTCCAATTCCGTGTGACAAACGCCGCAGGCTGCGACTCTGAGCAATACGTCGTGGTCGCCAGCAACCGGTTTCGCGACATCCGTCATCGTCAGTGGTGTCGGGTTGCGCGCAACATCAGACAACCGATTCAGAATCATTGCCTTCATTTTGATCACTCGTCTCTCAATTTGCGCTTCGATTAGATGTCACAGTGGCGAGTGCACAGTGGCGCTGGCTCCAATCATGGTACGCATGTAGTTGCTGAACGGAACATCAACATTTGATTCGCGCTGCTGGAATTCTCCGAAGAGCCCGAGTACCGCCCAGGGTCCCGTCTCATACTGCAAGCCAATACGCCACCCTGACCGAATGTCTTCGCGGGTATTTGCCCCCGGATTGCTTGAATTCGTGGCATCGTCGGTTATTGGATAATCAATCCAGGCGTACGAGAGCTTGGCATATAATTCCGTCGCTCGCAACACCTCCTGTTTGATCAGGAGTTCAACATCTGTATTGATGTAATACTTGTGATTCAGGAAAAAGGTCCGGTTTGCAGTTCTCGAGAATTCAGCTATCACCCGCGTCTTTGCCAGAGGACAGAATTCCGCCGTTCCCGACACCAGGGCTCCCGCCCGGACATCGGTGGCGACGTTTGTCTCAAGGTTGACAATCGGGGAGAGAACTGCGGACGATGCCAGTCGCAAAGCGAAGGAATTCTCGGGCTTTTCTGAGGGATCGTCGTAGTAGTCAAAGGACTGATATCCGGCGGTGATGTCGAATTTGACACGAGAAGCGCCGAAAACGCGCACACCACCCATCATGTTGTAATTTCGATAATTCCTGACCGGCACGTCAGGGCTCACCTCGTTTGCCCATCGTCCGACGGCAAGCATCGCCAAACGTTCCGAAACGGGGACGGCAACAGACGCGCTAATATCATTGCCATCGCTGTTTCGGTATTCCGCAGTGCTTTCGTACCGATACGTGGTATGCCGGAAGTCCGCCACTACCGTCATCACACCGGATTGAACGTACGATCCATTCACCGATGCTTGGTTGATCGCGTAATCCGGACTGTCCAATTCCTCGTTCTCATCCTCTTTCCGATCCTGGACCAGGCTGATGCGATCCACTGCGGTGATGTCCAGCCCTCCCGGAAAAGTCAATGACAGAATTCCAAAGGGGGACTGACGAAGGGCATTGGCGTTTTGATCGTCCCTCCTGACCAGAGTACTGTGATAGCCCAGTTTCAAAGAATGGTGCCCGATGGGCAACTCATAACTGATTCCGGGTGACAGTTGAGCCTCGACGGCTTCCTCGGCATTGTCCGCCGTGTAGTTGACATTGTTGTCAAGCACTATCGCAAGCGTCGCCCGCACATCCAGTACTCCCGGTCCCGCTTTGATCGCGCCTGCTGCCACGGGTATCAGCAGACACACCGCAAGTGCGGATCCGAAGAATCCCATCCGGGAACGCCCCCTGCCTCTTGACAGCACTCTCTCCCGTTTTCCACCGACGATGTATCCTGGTGCCACCTTGATAATCATACCCTCAGTATCCACTGGCTTCCCTCGCGACTACTCGTCACAGGGCGGATCGCCTACACGCTCCCGGTCGCAGCACCCATCGCTGCGGCACACCGCTCGATAGCATCGATCGGGAGGTTCCGGACAGTCCGCCGCGGTAATGCACTCGGGGACACACTGACCGTAGATTGGGGCATCGGCTCTTTCGCAGCGCCGGCACGCTTTGCACTTGTGCCCCATGCAGAGCCCGGTCTTGGGGTCACAGTCACTACAGGCGCTCCTGCAGGCGATCCCTTTCTGGCTGATTGGATGGACGCACTCACCGTCCTGGCAGATGTCGTCAGTGCAGAGGTCGTTGTCGCTGGCGCACGAAACACCGTCGCTCGAAGGCACAACGTCCTGACTGTACCCGGACAGGTACGTGACGCGAGTGATTCGGACCCGCTTTTGAGACGTAAGAAAAGTATTCCCCCACCCGGCATCGGGGGACAAATTCCGGTCAACGCACATCTCCACATATCCGTTGGCGATGGCAACGGCAGTAGCTTCCACATAATGCCTACGACACCATCCCGATTCGCAGGTAACGGACCTACTCCAATTGTAATCGTAATGCAGGTTGATGCCATATTCGCCGACGGAAGCTACCATCACCGAAGTCAGCAAGGTGATCCCAAGAGCATGTTCAAGCGGTCGTTCCCAACTCAGGTTGTTCTCACAATACTCGGAGGTCCGTTCCCGGACCTCGCTTGACGTGAGGCGGAAGTTGGAACGTTGAACCATGACCCATACGCAGTTGCGGATGGGGATTCCATAGGAATCGACTTCGGTAATCGGAAGTACTGCGAAGCGCCCATCGTCCGTGACCCTGGCGTCAATTGGACCACCGAAAGCTCTGGATCCGGTGTGGAAAATGGAGAATGGAATTTCGGTACCGGCTGGCAGCCGTTCCGTCAACGGGAGCGTCACCAGCACCGGCTGCCGAAATGTCATCCCCTCCGGCAGAATCTTGAATCCATCAGTATGCGCAGAGGCATCATAACCAACAAAGTAATCCCCGGACGGTAGCAATGTGAAGGAGATGTCCGTGTTCTTCGATAACGCCCCGGGCGGTAGTGTCAGGAAGGAGCCATTGGCACCCTGCACCACGCCGCCGTTCGCACCGATCGTTTTCGCTCGGGAAATCGGCACCAACGCCAGCAACACAGTCTTTGCTTGTCCGGGAATCAGCAAATCCTGCTGATAGTTCGTCACATAGCCGCTCAGACTCAATGTCAACTCGCACAATCCGTGGGGGACGTTTCTCAACACGAATCGACCGTCGGAATCGGTGGTGTCGGTTATTTCTGCACGCCAGGCGGAGACCACGACTCCTTGCAGCAGCTGGCGAGTCACTTTGTCCACCACGAAACCCTGGATAAGACAATGCGGGTCATCGATGATATCGAATCGTCGCATCGCGAAATCCATCGTGTAACTCTTCCCACGCTTGAGAGTCACGTCTCGATGGACACCAATCAACATGGAGTCAACATCACTTGCATCGATTCGAATGGCGTAGGACCCAGGGATGATGTTGGGAAGGACGTATGTCCCGCTCTGGTTGGTCAGAGTGAAGGCAACTGTATCTCCCTTTGGGGACTCCAGCACGACGCTGACTTTTCCCACAGGAGCACCAATGGACGTTTGAGTCACGGTCCCTGCTATCTGAGAGCGGTCGCCCAGCGTCAGCCTCGGAGGCGATTCCGCAGTCTGATCCGTGCTCAGCGCGAAATCACACTGAGTGGTTTCTTGCGATGGGTCAAGAGTCAACCGGCGGAAGATGGGTCCCGGATATCCGGACGCCAGGACTCCGACAGAGTAGCTGCCGGGTCGGAGATGTTCGATCCGATAGCTGCCGTTGAGCTCCGACACGGCAAAGCCTCCACAAGTCTCGTCATCGTTCGCGAAAACTACAATCTGCGTGCCCGCGACGACCTGATCGTCACGATCCGGGGCTATCGTGCCGAAGATCGACAGATCCCATGATGGATCCTCAGCCATCGAGGTGCCAATTGCAGCGAGAAGGATCATCGCCGGCAAAATCCAGATCAGACATGACCGCACGACCTCTGTCGGACTTAAGAATCTGACGCGCGCCGACTTTTTCGGAAGCGTGACCATTAGAAACGCCATACCGGGTAAGAAATTACGAACTGCTAACTAATCAATGGACGGATTTAACGGCTGTCGAATAGTCGAAATCATCCCCCCATTTCCCGCAGTGACAGGTCAAACATGCGGATTCCGAAACCACTTCGGACGTTGCGGTTTGAGGATTGGCGGCATGACTTGAGCCCTTGCCGTGGCAATTCTCGCACTGCACGTCAGTTAGGCGCGGAGTCGTCGCGATATCGATGTAGCCGCCTTGACCATAGCCGACCACATGACAAGGAATGCATTCCGGATTGGCATGCTGCCTCTCCTGGTACAAGACCTGGAATGCATGACGGTGGGGAGTCACCTGCCATTTGGTGTATATCCAGGAATGGCAATCCTGGCAAGCACTTGCTCCGACATAACCCTGGGGACTCGTACCGCCTGTCTCTGACCTTCCCGCCACGCTGTAGGCGGAATCGGCAGCGAGATCCTCCACTCGGTTCTTAAATTCGGCGACCAGAGCCGCAATTTCGGGATTATCCTGGACTGTCTCATTCAGAGGAATCAAATCCCCGAAATATGACAACATACCACCGTCTTGGTCAAAAGTCAAATCCAATTTTCCCACGTATTGACCGCGATTCCCGGACATCACCACTAACGAGTTTCGGTACAGGATCGGATTTCGAATCGTCTTCCCCTCATCGCCGACCACCGCAACATCGATCTGAGGAAAGTCGTCGATGAGTTCCAGGGTCTTCCAGAGTCCCATTTGGCTCAATAATATCAAGATATTAGATCGGGACTCCAACTCTTCCATCACCGATGGCAGAGCTGACTCGACGTCTCCGAATGTCCAGGGAGAGTCCGTCTGCCGATCTTGAGACGTCCCCTGCGTTGGACCGAATGCTGAGACAATTCCAATGGTCACCGAATCCCGCTGCGTCAGGACATACTTCTGACCATAGCTAACACCATCGAGGAGAAGGTTTGAGCATATAACGGGCGTGTGATTGATTGCAATCTGGTCGTCAAGGATTTTGAAGTCTAACTCCAGTTCGCGATGCCCCAGAGTGACGGCATCATAGTCCATCAGGCTCATGGCGGTCAACTGAGCCTCGATCGCAAGTCCGCTGAAGTTATCAAAACGTGGCGAGAATCCGCCGGCAGATAGGAGCAGCACATTGGGATTGTCATGGCGAATTCGTTGAATTTCGGTCGCCCTCCGGGCGAGCCCACCCAGCCGATTTGATCCTCAGCCGCAGGGCTCAACATACCCCATATCGTAAGAAGTGTGCAGGATGGTTAGGTTGGTCGTCCCGGCAGCCCACCCCAAAGCCGTCAGCGATACTATCAAACCAACGATCACCAATATCTGCTGCGGAATCCCCAATTCGGGACAGCTGTCACGATTTGATGGGCGATTCCGGCAGCGTTTGTTGAATGACATAGGGAGGACGACCCTTGACCTGATCGAAGATCCGACCGACAAATTCGCCAATTATCCCGATACACGCCAGTTGCAGCCCACCCAGAATCAGGATCAAACTGACTATCGCTGCATATTCCGGTGCGAAGTTGCTTCCTCCCATGATTGCGAGTAGCACTCCGATCAACCCGACGGCTCCCAACAAGGCGCTGATTGCCCCGATATAGAGGGCGAATCTAACCGGAGTCAGTGAGAATGCGAATATTCCGTCCAACGCCAGATTCGCCAGCTTGCGAAAACCGTACTTGGATTGACCGCCACGCCGCGATCCTCGGTCGGTGACGATGCCAACGTGACGGAATCCCACCCAACTCCGAAGACCTCTAACGAATGGGCGACGCTCCGGAAGCCGATTGATGGCGTCAACCACCTGGCGATCCATCAGGCAGAAATCGCTGCTATCGAGATTAATCCTCACGTCGGCGATGCGATCAAGGAAACGATAGAAGAGGCTTGCGGTCAGCTTCTTGTAGAAGCCCTCTTTCCGATGCTTCCATCTCGTATATACGACCTGGTTGCCTTCCTTCCATTTTTCCAATAGAGACGGTATCAGCTCGGGCGGGTCTTGAAGATCAGCATCCATCGGAATGACCGCATCCCCCCTGGCATGGCGCAGACCGGCGGAAATTGCCGCTTGCTGACCAAAGTTCCTCGCAAGACGCACCCCACGAAAATTAGGATTGGCTTGATGAAGCCGGATAATGATCTGCCAGGAATCGTCGGTACTGCCGTCATCGACGAAGACCACTTCCCAATCGCACTTGGTGCCGCTAAGCACTTTCTGGAGGCGTTGAGCGATCTCGTCGAGGTTGGGCGATTCGTTGCAGACAGGGATCACAATACTGATCAGCAATTCGGACTCCGCGCCATACGTACGTCGGCAAATATGGAAGCCGAGAATTGAGCGACAATTCTCCGACAGAGTTCTCGCGACTTCTGAAAGATAGCAGATTGCAGAATCAAAAGCAAGGATTTTTGTCGTTATCTATGGGGATTCTTGCGTGCCATACACCATAGTCAACGTAGGGGCTTAGCATGCTAAGCCCCTACTGTCATATTGGCATTAGTTCCGTCACGGTGGTGATTGCAACGGAAACTACTTGATTTTCCCAATTTGCTGGACTATATTATGGTTAGGTCGTCAGGCGTCATGGAGACAGCTATGTCATCACCAAATACGAATATGTCTTTGAAGCGGCTCATCATTCCGATCTGCATCGTGGCTGCTGTCCTATTGATCGCGGCAACCTATCGATTCACCAGACTTGGCATGGATGCCCGGATGGCGGCGGACGAACAGAGGATGGAGGCGGAGAAGGCGGTGTACGAGCAACGGATCGCAGCCCTCCTGGAGCGGATCGAAACGGGGACGATGACTCAGGAGGGGATCGCCAAGACCTATGACGAATTATCGGAGTTGGACGATCTGCTGGTCAGAGTGCGAGGCGTCGATTCGGAACTAGATCGCTTAAATGGCATCATCTACGACAAGCTGCTGAAACGGAATCCGGAAATCTCCGCCAAGGCGTTGATCGACGAACTCAAGGGAGAGCACAGCGATTGGACATATCACTTCATGATGGAAAAAGTGGTAGATGATCACCTCAGGAACAAGTGCATTCCGTCCTTGCGGATCATGGCAAGAAGTGAGCCCAATCGGGAGCTGCGGCAGAAAGCACAACAACTATTGGCGCATTTTGAGGGGAAGACCAAGTAGGCGGGGGAATGCTACGTGCCCCTTAATTGGCACATGTCCATTTGTCAAGCCTTGACGGATCATCGATTGATGCGCGTCGCCGCATAGGCGGCGCCGAAGCCGTTGTCGATGTTGACAACCACTACGCCGGAAGCGCAAGCGTTCAACATGCCTAATAATGCGGAAATTCCCTGGAACGAAGCGCCATAACCGACTGAAGTAGGCACCGCAACCACCGGTCGATCCACCAAGCCTGCTATGATCGAGGGCAAAGCTCCTTCCATTCCCGCCACGGCGATGATCACTGCCGCTGACTGCAGTTGATCCTTCCGTTCGGTCAGCCGGTGTAAGCCCGCTACTCCCACATCATATATTCTCTCGACTCTATTCCCCATCACTTCCGCAGTCAGAGCTGCCTCTTCCGCCACCGGCATATCGGAAGTTCCGGCGCTGACTACTAATATGGTCCCCTTCCCCCTGATCGTGTTATCGCGATGGAGGCAAGCGATTCGGGCGATGTCGTTGTATTTCAAGTCGGAATGCAGCGATTTGACGACTTCGTACTGTGCCGGTACCATCCGGGTCGCCAGGATATTGTCGTGGCGTTCGATCAGGCGCCTCAGGATGTCGTGTAACTGTTGATCGGTCTTGCCGGGACAAAAGACCACTTCGGCAAATCCGCAGCGGCTTTCCCGGTCATAGTCCAGATTGCTGTGCGGAATGTCACCGGGATTGAGCATGGGTGATCACCTCTTGCATTACTTCGCGAGTCGACACGCTATTTGCCTCCGCGATTCGCTTGCACTCTTCGAATTCGGGGACGATCTCAACGCGATTCGGTCGCTCGATCCGCTTGGCTGATATGTCGCCCCACCGAGTGGCTACAGTCACGACCGATCGCGGAAGAATGAGGCGGCGAGCGGTCGTGACCCGGACTCCGATGGTGCTGGAATGCGAAAACAGGACATTGGACAGCAGCGTCGCACTGCCTCGCTGTCCCAATACAGTCAAGCGGAATCCTGCACGTCCTTTCTTCATAAGGATCGGGCACACCGTGACATCCAGGGCTCCGACGTCGCGCAACACATTCGTCACGTCCGAGATCACCTCCGGCGTGTCGTCATCGATGTCACTTTCGATCACATCGATTTCCTGCGATTCCGCGCCGGATTCCATGTCCGCCAGGAAGGCGCGGATGATATTGGGCATCCCCTTGATGGATCTGGTTCCGAGTCCCGATCCGACCTGCATGATGAGCATGGGACGACCCGACCAATCGCCCTGACTCAACGCGGTCAGAATGGCGGCTCCGGTGGGTGTGGTTAGCTCCTGATCTACGTCCCTGCGGATGATACAGTGTCCTTTCAGCAGCTCAGCCGTGGCGGGCGACGGCACCGGAAGTACGCCATGTGCGGTAGCGACCGTTCCGCGACCGATAGGGATTGGGCTGCAGAACACCGACTCCACGTCCAGCATTTCCAGGGCAATCACCGATCCTACGATGTCAATGATCGCATCGACCGCGCCAACTTCGTGGAAGTGCACGTGATCGATCGGGATGCCGTGCACGCGGGCTTCCGCTTCAGCCAGGTGCCGAAAGATCGCCGTGGCACGGTCTCTGGTGGGTTGGGAAAAATCACCGCTGTTGATGATGGCTTCGATATCATTTAGCCGGCGATGAGTCGGGGATTCCTTGGCAGCCACCTCCAGGCGACCGTAGGCAATTCCATGCTTGTCGGGCACACGCTGAAAGGACAATTCGAAGGGCTCCAATCCCATTGACCTGAGGTGTTTCTCCACGTCCTCGACACTCACGCCAAGATCGAGGAGCGAGCCCAAAATCATATCGCCGGCGGCGCCTCCTACCGGATCAAAGCACACCACTCGCACGGAATCACGCTCCGTCTTTCAACATCGCATTCATACTCCCACTCCGGAAACCTTTCAGATCAAGAGTAACGTATAGGTATCCAAGTTGTTGGAACTCATCCACTATTTCCTGTCGGAACGAATCGTCCAGCACTATCGGAATATCATCAGGTTCGACTTCGATGCGAGCAATCGGGAAGTGGTCGCGCACACGTACCTGGCGGCATCCGCGATCCAGCAGAAATTCCTCCGCTCGACCCACCCGCTCCAATTTCTCTTCGGTAATTCGGGAACCGTACGGGAACCGTGACGCCAGACACGCTCGGGATGGCTTATTCCAGGTAGGCAAGTCAGCCAACTTCGACAAGGCACGGATGTCCGCTTTGGTCAAACCGGCTTCCATCAGCGGGCTTGAGATTCCAAGGTCCTTCAGGGCACGAAGTCCCGGGCGGTGGTCACCAAGATCATCTTCGTTTGAGCCGTCCAATACGACATCGATCCCATGCTCGCCCGCCATGTCCCCCAGTTTCTGGTATAACGACTTCTTACAGTGATAGCATCGATCGGGGGGATTTTCGCGAAAGCCCGGAACACCCAATTCATCGGTAGGCATCTCCAGCCATTTGACTCCCAGAGTTTCTGCAACCTCGCGTGCCGCCTGGAGTTCCCGATGCGGATAAGTCGGAGAAGAGGCTGTCACTGCCAGGACTCTGTCGGCGCCTAATGCCCGGATTGCCGCCCAGAGCAAGAACGTGCTGTCCACGCCGCTGGACAGTGCCACCGCCACCGAATCATGCTCCCTAAGCTTCTGCAGAAGAGTATCAAGTTTTTTCTGCCGTTGTTGCTCCAGATTATCCATATAAGTTCCCTAATCGTGCCCTCATTCAATGTCGAAATCGGTCTTGATTGGGGTCATCTAATTAGTCGATGGTTTGAAAATCTGTTGCTGAAGCCAGGTCGTCAAATCCTGTCTCAGCTCGGGCGGAATGGTGTGACCCGCGGCATAGGTATGATACGAGACATTGATCTCATAGTCCTGCAGCCTGTCCCGCGCCTTTTCGGCTTCGTCCGGAGTCACCACTTGATCCTGGGATCCGTGACCGACGAAGACATTGACTCCGTTTCGCTTCATTTTTTCAAACCGTTCGCTGGTCGCAAATCTGTCAATGAGATAGCCGCCTAAGGCGGCGTAGCCAGCCACAACCTCCGATCGGAATAAGCCCATCAAATGCGCCGCAGCGCCACCCTGGCTGAATCCGATTACCCAGAATTTGCTCCCTTTAATCTTGTATCGAGTGGAGATGTCTTTTGTAACCTGGATGACCCAATCCGTCATCAGATCCACACCCGCAGCGTAGTCGATACTGTCGGCAGGTTCAACCGCCGGGAAGTACTGGAATCCGTCCGTCATATCGGAGACGGAATAGGGCGCTTGCGGGGCGGCGTACACGAATTCCAGCGTGTCTAATGTCCTGGCGACATCAATGAAGCGCTCTGGATTGCCGCCTCGACCGTGGAGCAAAATCACCAATGGATAGGCTTTGTTGGCATCGTAGTTGGAAGGGAGCTTGACCCAATAGGGCGCGAGTCTGGTCTCGCGGGCATATAGGCTCACGACACTTGAGTCGCTCTTCGCCTTGGCACGCAGTTCGTCTATCCTGGCAAGCGCCTTCGCGTAGTCGGGTTGATCTCGGATGGTGTTAAGATCCGGATCTTCCTCGGTATGCGACCGGTCTCTCCATCCCGCTTCCACGGAATTGGACAGGGCCTCAGCACTCTCTTTGGCGCGACCGCTCAACGCCAGAGTGCACGCCAAATTGTACCAGGCTGATTCGTCCGAAGGATCCGCTTCAACCCATTTCTGATAGTACTCCGCCGATTTCGCCCAATCCTTGTCTTGATACGCCTTTTTCGCAATCTCAAGATAGGACGGAGCGCCTGGCTCAACCGCTGTCACATTCAGTGCGACCAGAAGCAAGACTCCTGTAAGCAACAACACACGTGGACGCATCGTTATTACCTCCTGTGCATGCAATTCAGACCTATCGAACCGCTATTGAATGGCGATGGAAAGAAATTCCGTCTCGATGACCCTATAGGCAGGGTGATAAGATTCCACATATTCCTGGCTGTGATGGACGCTTGGGAAACCCTTCCGTTCCATGGCTTGCCAGAAAGCCGCGACCTCTTCGACTGAGAACGGCAGCAACCCTTGCTTGGTTCCCTTCTCGAATATCTGCCAGCGGACACGCAGCCGATTGACGTCTCCAGTGACTGCTTCGGCGGCATGGATCATGGCGTTCCACAATCCGCTCGGATCAAGATTCTTGGATTTGAAGGGTCGAAGATGGATACGAATTATCGAATGATCCGGCGAGATGTGTTCCGACAGCGGTTCAGTAGAGTCCGCCTCGACCCGATCCATTTCGCGTCGCAGCAAGGTCCAAGCAGCCTGAGGGTCTTCGAGGACATGCTTATTCCCGAATTCACCCTGGTACAGCAATTTGTACACATCCGGCACACGCATCCGGGGATACCGACGCACATGATGCTGCAAGAGCTCGAGGAGCGGATCTCGTTGTAGAACACCTATCGACATTGTTGGCAAGGGTAGTGACTCCTGCAAGCTCATCAACTCCCTCTGATAGCCACGCATCAGCGTATCTTATAATTTACGAAATTCCTTTGATGGTGTCAAGCCTAATCCGTTCTCATTCCCCAGCTCACTTGTTTTTCCCCGATGTGCACTGTCCGAAGTCTATCCTGACCTGTTATGACAGCGTTGACCTTTTTGTGAGAATCCAATTGACAATTTGCAGGAAAATCGCTATTTTAAATGACCAATCAATATGTTTCTGTCTTGTGCTATCCGTCCGGGCAATGAGGGCACTGCTATTATTCCCGTATCCGGAAAGTATTGGTGGGCAGGGTTCTGCCTGCTCCTGGTTCTGACGGTCTTTCTGTTTTTCTTCAGGCTCGGCACGCCTGATTTCTGGACCGATGAGGTTCTTTCTCAGGTCAAGTACGACAGTCTGTCGGATAATTTGAGGCAGATCGCCAAGGACGTCCATCCGCCGGTGTATTTCATTGCAAGCTGGTGGTGGAAGAAGCTATGGAATCCGACGACTGAGGCGGGACTCCGGTCGTTTTCAGCCCTTGTCGGCGCCGGTTGCGTCCTGCTGACAGTGTGGCTTGGCACCCGGCTGCTCCATCGGAATTTCGGATTATTGGCTGGTCTTGTGGTGGCGTTATCACCTTTTTTTCTGCAGTACAGCCGGATGCATCGTTACTATTCCACCATAGCGTTCTGGGTGCTCCTATCGCTGGTTTTCCTGTTCTACCGAGGGGAAAAGAACGTCTGGTGGGGAATCCGCTGCGGACTGGCGAATCTCGGGCTGATCTACACTAATTACGTCGGGGCTATCTTTATACTGGGACAGGCGGCAATTGTGCCGCTGGTGTATCCCAGGGCGCCTCGTGTTTGGGGAAGATGGCTGACGGGACAGATCGTCCTCGCAGCCGGATTTTTGCCCTGGGCGTGGATCATGTTGCGACAGGCTGAGCGCGGGAATATCGCCTATCAAGTGGCGAAATCCTCACCGCCAGTGCTGTTAGCCGCTATCGCAGCCTTGAAAGGCGTCTGCCTCAAGCTCCTCTATTCCGGCTACGTGTTCTGGGTGGGCGAGACGACGTTCCCATGGCAAATCGCGGTCACCATCCCGGCGGCAATGGTCGCCGGCGCAGCCATAATCATGCTCTTTGGCGCGAGACGTCCGGAGGCGCGAAATTTCCGAATTCTCTTGGTGTACGCAGTCGGTGTCCTTCTGATCGTGGTCACGATGTCGGTGATCTACACCCGTGTGTTTTCCTTCCAGAGCTTCGCCTTGCTGCCCTCCAGGTTGCTGCCCTTGGTCCCGATTACGTCAGTGGCAATGTTGTTTGGGCTTTGGAGCGTCCGACGCAGGTGGCTGACAGCAACATTAATCACAATGCTAATTCTGACCGAGGCTTTCGGAACCATCCACTATTTCGCCCAGGATCAGTATTTGAATCCGAAGTACAACGTCTCATGGAAACAAGCAGTAAGGTTCGTGACCGAAAATTCTGGGTCAGCCAGTTTTGCCTGCACCGACGAATCATCGTATCTCTACTATAACCGCGAGCTCAAGGGACCGCCGGCTTATGGCGTAATGGATCTCGATCAAGGATTTCGCGAACGGGGCGTCGGAGTCGATTCCTTGACGTTATGGGTGATTTCCAGATATCGAGGCGATCCCGGAATACGCCTGGCGTACCAGGAATTGGAATCGTTCTGCTCGGAGTATTTTGAGGTTGTCACCGACACGTCATTCGGAAGGTTGAATCCGAAATTGGGGCATTCCCTGACTCGAATGACCGGAGACGCGGCTCCAGATCGAATCTTGCGTGCGACGCAGTATGCAGTGAGCATGCGGACCGGCGGCATAGAGGCGGTCGAACGCGCCATGACGGAATTCATGGACGCCAAACCCGACAGATGGCAGATTCTCGGTTGGATCAAGAACGAGCCCGCGTTGCCGCCTGCGGCACGGAAATCAGAATCACCTTGATAGCGCATTGCTCACCCTGCAGAACAAGTCGCACGATCGAAATCATCAGTCATTAACTGAAACCACAGCATGCGAATAGCAGCGCGAACACCAGTACAAAGCCTCATGATCATCGGGATGATCTTAGGAGTGGAGATCCTGCTGGCTGTCATAGCCAACATGCATTATAAGCTGGCTTTCCTGTTAGGAGGCGGGATATTGATCGTCGCGGTGGCGATGATCAGGATGGAATGGATGGCGCCCACGCTGGTAATCTCACTGTTCTTCATGGGAGTTTCCTTAGGGGGCGTTACAGAGTCCACCGGCGGCAATATCCGCATATTCCATCTTATCGCGGCGTTCCTGATTGTGCGCTGGATCTACTACGCCTTGGTTACCAACCAGCCGCGATTGATCTATCAGAGTGCCATCGTTGCACCCTGCTTGATCATCATGCTCTGGGCTGCCATGACCATCCTGTGGTCGCCTGACCTGCGATTCGCTCTCTATCGGTTCGTCAAGCTCAGCCTGAGCATCGGGGGCGCGTTGATCTTCATCAGCATCATCAAACACAAGTCTCTGGAGCGATTTGTGGTTTGGTTTTGGGTGTTAAGCGGGATTGCAGGCGGCGTTGTCGCCTATTATTCCTGGTTCGGCGCGGGAACCGGACTCAGCGATACCTGGCTGGCGCACCAGAATATCGTCTCGGAAATGATGAATGTCGTCACGTTCCTGTCGCTTGGCACAGCAGTCTTGACGCGGAAGTCGCTGTACCGATGGGCATGTATCGTCACGGTTCTGTTCGCCTTAGCGGTCAACGCTAACACCGGCTGCCGAGCCGGCTTTGTCGCCCTGGTGGTCGCGATGCTGGTCTTTGCGGTGCTGGGGGTTTTCAATTCGAAGGCGGGACGCAAATTCCCGGTCATTCTGACCTCGATTTTCGTCATACTCTTTGGGATAGCCGGTTATTTGGTCAGCACCCTGGAATCTCTGGTCATCTTCGCCTCCGGACGATCCGTCGATTTGATGAATCCCATGGCTGCCGAGACGTTCGCCTGGCGGATGGAGACCTTCCAAACCGCATTCAATATCATGTACGAATACTCCGCCTGGATATGGGGAATGGGCATCGGAGCCTGGGAATACCTCCAGGGCGTCTATATGGAATATACTTGGGCGCGCTTCATTCACAACTTCTATATCAACTTCTTCTTCCAATACGGTGTTATCGGAATAATCCTCTTGGTCTGGTTGTTCGTAACCGTTTTCGCACCCATAGTCCGCACGTACAGGATGTATTCGGACTTTCGCACGAGATGGTTCTTGAATAGTCTGGTTGCCATGTACGTCGGGTTGGCGATACACGGTTTGGTATCTATCGAAGAAGTCAACTCCTATATTTGGATTCTGTTCGCGACCACCAGTATCTATATCGAATACCTGCAAGACTTGCATAGGAAGAGATTGTCTCTCGATTCGATAATATAGTCTGTCGGTCGGTAGAGGACTGCTCGCTCCTGGAGAACTGCTGGCACCGATCATTCGGATAGCTCAACCTTCCATTTCTTGCCGTCTGCCCATCGGCTAATCGGGCACCGATGCCTTGCGCTCCGGGAATCATGGACACGACCCAATCACCCCACAGGCGCCTTGCCACCATCCTTGCCATTATTCTCGCCATCGCACTCTTGGGGGTCGTTCCCTGTATCACAATCGACGGCAAAAGCTACTACCTTCAGTTGCGCTCGATCATCTACGGCGGCGATGCCAGCTACCATGATGAGATGCTGTATCACTACGAGGGATACGCGCCCGATTACTACATCGTAGATTCCCTCCCCACTGGCTATGTCCCGAATTTGTTTCCGTTGGGCTTTGCGGTCATCCTCACTCCATTCTTTATCTTAGGACATGCAGTTGCCCTGTTCCTGTGCGTACTGGGGTGCGGTCCGCCGCCGGTCGGGTATTCGTTTCCGGAAGTGCTGGCGACGCTGATGGCTTCCGCAGCGCTGGGGTCAGTAGGACTGCTAATTAGCGCAGTGATAGCAGGTCGGCTATTCGGGATCAAGTCTGCATTTTGGGCAACCCTCGGTATCTGGTTAGCATCGCCCCTACCCGCCTATATCTATGCCCAGCCCAGTTTTGCCCACTCCCTATCGGTCTTCACATCGTGTCTGGTGCTCCTTGTCTGGATCCAACCTTCCGACGAACACAACACAAGAAGAGGACTGGCAATGGGATTGGCGATCGGATTGGCGACTCTGGTGCGGTGGCAAGATGCCGTGTATCTAATCTTTCCTGCATGGGAGGTCATTCGATTCGCCAAGAGGTGGAAATTCCCGCGCACCGTCAAGTACCTGCTGTTGGTCGGCGCCGGAATGCTGACGGCAGTACTACCGCAACTGATCCTGTGGAAGATCCAATTCGGACGCTGGCTGACAATCCCCCAAGGCGAAGGATTCATGCGATGGCTGGAACCGCAGGTCCTGCCTGTTCTGTTCAGCGCTCAGCATGGTCTGATAAGCTGGACTCCCCTGCTCGCTATCGCCTTCGCCGCCGTCGTCTGGATGGCGGTTCGGAAACCGTCGATGGGCGTACCGATTCTCGCTCTGTTGCTCGTTCAAATCTACGTCAATTCCGTGGTACTCGACTGGTGGGCGGGCTGGGGATTCGGAGGACGGAGATTCCTCGACCTGGTTCCATTCTTCGTCTTCGCCACGGCATTTCTTTTCAATGATCTTCCTGGATCTGTCAGGAAAGTGGTGCCCTATGTGGTAGGCGCATTGATCCTCTGGAATGCGTCCTTATTGTACCACTATTTCTCTGGACATGTACCATTCGGAGGCAAGGTCTTCTTCTCGGATTGGGTCACTCAGAATTGGAGACTGTTGACGCAACGACCGCATTTGGCTGTGGGTGCCGCCGTCGTCATCCTCGGCGTAGTGTGGGTGGCGGCAAGAAGGCTCAGGAATGTGGATGATAAGCCAGCAGGGATTGCAGGTCCCTGGAAGCCACCGACCTGGGTCATCATCGTCGCAATCGCTTATCTGCTTGGGTGGTCCAGCTATCTTGGTGTAACCACGATAGGCGTCATTCGAATGCAGGTGCTTAATCCGGAACCCAGATTCCGAGATTGGATCACGATTGCCTCCAAGCCTCCTTTCGAAGGCAGCGGACTGCATGATACCGCCACTCCAGGCGAGCCCTGGCGGGAGTTCGCTTCCTGGTCTGTCAAATCCGGTGGGACCTGGAAGCTGGTCACCGCTTGCGAGGGTGATTTGGCTCCTGGAGACACCGCCGCCATCCTGACCATCGAAAGCCAGGACGGCTCTTCGTGGCAATCGCCCATGCGATGGGGCGAAGCAACAGGTCCTCTCGAAATCCCAGCCCGGGGCTGCGACCGACCGACCGGCGTTGGCGTTATCTCTCGAATCGATCTCCCTGGGGACATCAAAGGCATGCCCTATCGTACGTTCGCCCCATTGCCGCTGTACATGATCACCTGGGGGCGATTTCTCTCCCACTATGCCAAGGGGAACATTCCGCTGAACGCGGCGTACGAATACACCTTCAGGCTTCCCGATGATTTCAAACCCAATCGTTTCGAACTTCGTGTGCAGGAGGTGGAGCTATGTTACATCTTTGGAATCGCTCGATTAGAATGATCGTCACCACAAGCTCGATTTCTGGTGCATTGATCAAGATTGTCACTGGTGCTGGCAGGCGTCCTCGCCTGACAGCCATCGCGCTCAGCTTACTTATCATCCAATTGATCCTGTCGATCCCAACAAAGGCATCCGAGACACTGGACTCAACGCAGTATTTGCAATACGTGCGGCTTAAGCGCGTGATGGCGCAAATGGAGCTTTGGGGCGGAGAGGTCCCTCGATCCTTGATGATGTTGGAAAAGGACTTGTCGAAAGCCTGGATCAACGGAGACCGCGACGGCGTTGTCAGCGACTTTGACCAAGCTGCCGACTACATCGACAAGTACCAGGGATTGACCGCCTACGGACCTGCGGCAGTCGACGATATCGCGGGCGTTCCAGCTCTGCTGACAGTTACTATCCAGGATGATAGGCTGGAAATCAAATCGTCCGCAAATCTCGAATTGGAGCCCGGGGTAGCCAAGCTCTATCGATTTTCGGTCACCAATACTACCAGCGCTTCGCAGACGGTTGATCTGGAGTCACCGGACTTGTTCCGGGTCGGCAGGCAGATTACGGTTCCCGCCGGAGGAGAGGTGTCATTCAATTGGCTCGTTCGAACAGTGGAAGTATTCCCATTCGACGCACAGATTGTGGCTACAGCCAATGGTCAGAAACAGCAAGCGTCGATTACGGTTGCACCCAAGCCGGACACGAGGAAACCATTAGTCGGGCTGGCGATCCACATTCCAAATTATGGACGATACGAAAGAGTACGGATGGGGGGGAAAGCCAAGCCCAATCCGGAAGACGTCAAACGACATCCGGAACTAATCCGACCGGTTCGGATCGATCCATTGTCAAGCGATCAGCAGGAGGAAGTCAGAATCCATTACCTGTCTCTGAGATCCGGGCCGTGTTCCATATATCGTCTGCCCGGGGACTGGGACTTTCTGGAGCTTGAGCGTGACCGTTACGTCTGGGGGCACATCGACGCCAACATCCAGGACATCAGGCAATTGACAAGGTCGATACCGGTGCTATACTTAGGATATCAACCGTGGTGGGTCAAGGAAGCTCGAAACCCTAATGGTACTCTGGGATTCAAAGATATTCGAAATCAGGATCTGGTCAACAAGTACCGGCAATACATCCACCAGATCGGCTCTCACACTGGTCAGGGCGTGCATTGGTTCGAGCTCTGGAACGAGCCAATCATCTACTGGTTCTACGACGAAAATACTGTCCCCACGGGACCTCGGTACGTGTCAGAGTATGGGGACATGCTGAGGACGATCATCTCCGTGTCCGCCCAGGAACTCCGGCAGACTGTGCCCAATGCCTGGGTGATCTCGCCTGGATTCGTGGATCAGGACATGTTCCCGTCGGAATGGACGATGCTGAAGTATCTGATGGACCATCGGTCTCTGGATCAGCTCGATGCGCTGTGCGTCCACAAGTATCCGTTCGGAGTGGACGTGATGCCACCGCCCGGGAAATCAAGTCTGTCCTGGGTAGAGCTCGATGCGATCACTGACGAGACGCCGCTGCTTCGCGAGTTACAGAAGCACGGCAAGGCCAACATGCCCTTATGGTGCACGGAATTAGGAGGAATGATGACGGACCGGCTGTCGGGACTGGCGTATCTCAGGATGGGGACAATCCTGGCGCATCAGGGATTCGATGGGCTGCACTTCACCTCTCAGCCAGTTGCCCTCAATCTCCTGCAGGAAGCGGTCACCGGCGCGGAACCGGTGGAATGGGGTCCGTGCCGGAAGGAGAATTCTAACCACTCCGGCGTCGTATTGAAGACCTTCACTCGAGGACCGGAGGACATCGTCATTGTGTGGAACAATTCCGACGAAACGCAGTCGATCCAGTTCCTCCCCGCTTCGGCTCAGAATCAACGACGATTGTTGATGATCCAGGAGATTTCGGAACCTCTGGGCGGTCCAGCCCAACGGAGCATAGCCTACAACAATGACGACTTGAGCCGGTTCTTTGGGAAGTCGGTCACCCTGGGACGGCTGGAATGGAAAGCATTCTTGATTGTGCCGGAGGGCGGCTCCGGATTTCAGTGGCTTTCCGAAGTCGAAGGAGTAGGGGCTGACCCGAGGATGGCGACTATCGAACAACTGTGGAACGAAGTCCGAGTGTACCAGCGCGAAGTATTTTCCGGTGAGGCTGGATCCGGACGAGATCAAATGGCATTCAAAGACGCTTACAAGACGTTTCGCAAAGCTTGGTCGGAGGGACGGCTGCAGACCGCGGAGAGTGCCTTGCGCGATATGGCATCAATCGGGCGACGGGTCGAGCGATGACTTCAACCGATCTCATGTCGAGCCGCAAAGGACACCTGTTTCTCTGGGCAGCGATAGTCCTTGTGTTTCTCATCCACGCGGTGTATCTTAACTGCGTGGCGGAAGATTCCTTCATCGCATTTCGCTACGCCCGCCATCTGGCGTCAGGTCATGGATTGACCTGGAACGTCGGAAAGCTGCCGGTCGAAGGCTACACCAATTACCTGTGGGTACTGCTGCTGGCGCTCGCTACTTTGTTGCACCTCAGCCTCCCACCGTTTTCTCAAGTCGTCGGCATGGCAGCTGGTGTCGGGGTCATTTTCTATACCTATCGATTCGCCTGCGACGTCCTCCATCAGCGCGCCACCCACTCTCTGCTTCCCTGTGTCCTGCTCGCCGCCTCCGGACCATTTGCCACCTGGGCAAGCAGCGGCATGGAGGCCACGCTCTTCACACTGCTCGTGCTGATGGGCTGTTACTACTTCGCTTTGCATCTCAGCACTCACCGATCAAGCCATTTGCTTGCGAGTTCCGTGGCAATGCTCTTGGCAACCCTGACCCGACCGGAAGGATTGATGTGCTTTGCAGTTCTGGTTGTCTTGTATTTTGTACTCGCAGAAACAACTTTCCGCGCCAGCCTTGGCAAGTTCTTGCCGGCACTACTGGTCTATCTCGTGCCCTTATTTGCCCACTTCCTGTGGCGCCTTTCGTATTTCGGATATCCATTGCCCAATACGTTCTATGCAAAGACTGGAGGTTCGTGGTATCAATTCCTGAGAGGGGCGATGTACGCCGGCTACTTTCTTGTCTATTTCATTCTGCCATATTTGTTTCTCGTGGCATTGCTCGTGTGGGAAAGAAGCAATGCTGGTCGCAAAGCGCCTTTTCGACCGGTCCGAGTCATGTTGAGAGAGCACCATGGCATCGCAATCTGTGCCTCGCTTTGTGCTGCTTACACGCTGTACATCGTTGCCGTAGGCGGTGATTATATGGCGATGTTCCGTTTCTTCGTGCCGATCCTGCCACTGATCTATCTCATGATAGGTTACGCCATCTCATCGCTATTCATCACTGTCTCCCAATACTCGACGAAGCGGATTCTGGCAGGCGCGTGCCTGAGTTCTGCTATTGCCACCACACTGTTTCAATCCACGCCCGCGGAGAGATTAATCCTGCATGCTCCTTTGTTCCAGCACGGTCAATACCAGGGAGTGCAAACGGAACGATGGCATAGCGCAAGACTGACGTTAATCGGGCGATTCTTCCATGACTACAAGAAAGGTGATGACGAAAGGCTGGCGACGGATGCGATTGGTGCGATCGGATATTATTCCGATATGACCGTCTATGACGTCTATGGGATCGTGGACACGCACATCGCACATTTGACTCCGAGAGGGAAGCGGATCGGATGGGGACTACCGGCACATGAGAAGAGTGACCCCAGGTACACATTTTCCCTGATGCCTACTTTCTATATGTTTTCGCGCGAGCTTACGAAAGAGCCGTTGCCCTATCCGACATTCGACCATGGTGATAAGGATGCGGTGGATGCCTACATCCATGCGAAATACAGGGTGGCGTCCGTATGGTTGATCGACGCGAAGAATCACGAGGAAGGGTATTTCAGTTTCCTGGAGATGAGGAATAGGGAAGGTTGATGGACGCCTACAAGCGTCCCGCTTGAGAGCATACCATCGCCCTGGATTTCATCGGTCTTTGACAAATTATTCCAATATCCCGACTAATTCCCCTTTCAGTACACGAAACACGCCCCCCTCCCACTCTCTCTCGAATTTCTTGGACGAGCCAGCCACCTTCAAGTGTACTCCAGGATATATCCGCTTGGTTACGCGGACGAACGCGTCACTCCGGAGGCTTTCCAGCTTCGCCCGAATCTCCTCTTTTCTGGCTTCCAGCCTATGCGATCTGAATGGTATATCCTCCTTCAGCTTTCCAAGCGTCCGAAAGACAAGCTGCAACTCCGGTCGCCACCGTTTGGAGCGTTTGATCGCCCGCAATTCAGCAAGCTTCTCTCTGACCTTCGCAAGGCTTCGGTCATTCTCCGCAAGCTCCTTCTCTATCTTGCAGAGCTCCTCGTCCAATTCCTCCAGATCCCCCACAATCAAGGCTGTCTTTGCATATTGCTCGTTTCCTACGTAATCGACTATGATCGATTTTCCCGCCCTGGCGCATCCCCCGATGATCACACTCTTCCCCTGATTCATGAGAATGGATTTACCGGCAGTAAGGTCAGCCTGGATTGCCTCCGATCCCACTTCGATGTCTGACTCCGCTATCACTTTCTGATTGTGCACGAATCTCAGAATGACGCAGCCTCCGGCTTTGATGACTCCTTTCCCTTGACCGACGAAGCCGCCCTTGACAATTACATCACCGCCGGACATTACTTCAGCGTCCTCCACGACACCCCGTATCTCGATATCTCCCGAAGCCTGGACCTTGAATCCGCTCTTAACGTCGCCATGGATTTGCAGATCACCGTTCACATTGATGTCGCCGGTTCCGAAGTCCACATCGTGGTCCACTTTGAACACGGTATCCACTTCCACCAGGTCGCCGCGTCGCAGCTTCACGTGCCCCTTCACGCATGACACAAGCACCGTTTTGAACTTGTCAGAGAATCTGGTGTTTCTGCCGCCAAACAATTTCTGACGGCAACCCTTGGCAGCCACAATCCGATTCCCAAGTACATCGCTGCCGGGCACCCCTTCGCCAGGAGGAAATTCTTTCGCCAACACCTGATCGACCACCACATTATCTACCAGAGTCAAGTTGTGGTAATCCGCCCTGCCATTGTCGCCAATCCTCGGTTTGCCTTCGCCTTCGGTCTGGAAATAGTATTCGACAAAGCCATCTTCACCGTGCACCGGCAGTTTCCCCGCGGCGATCTGGATCGGCTCATTCCATTTCTTCTCCTCGATTATCTCCTCGAGAACTCGGTCGTTGACTCCAAATACGATGCCCGCTTTGTGCAGATAGTCGCTCAAGTCCTTCACAGACAGACTATCCTCGGAACCGTTCTGGCAAACGGTCACGTAAGCAGACATCTTGTCCATTGCCACTAATATTTTGACCCGGTCTTCCATCTTCCGCCGCCGGCTAAACATACCTTTTGGACATAGCGCACTTGACGAGAAGGAACGGATACACCTGACGAGCCTCGTGGTCATCAAACTGATGCATCACGATACACCTTGATCAACGCGATCCTCTCTCCCCCTCATGGTATTATCGTCATGTGAGGTGCAACTCTTTCAGCACTTATTGTTAGATTCTTTGAGGGTGAGAATATGAGTTTGTGGAGGTTATCGGTCGGCAATACTTCTCAGGGCACTGCTTCAAGCAGGCTAAGGGAAGCGAGTTGGGCGTGGAAAAGCGAGCCTCCTAAAGGAGATTAGACTTGCGGGATTCTGAGAATTACAGTAGTGCCTTTGCCTGATTGGCTTCTTATCTCGACTTTGCCATTTATTTTTGCCATGTTTTCCTGGATCGCTTGCATTCCCACCCCGCGCCCGGACAGCAACGTGACACGATCAACGGTGGAGAAGCCGGGCAATAAGGTCAGACGCCAGATTTCACCTTCGGGCAGATCCGCCTGGCTCTCAGAAATCAGACCCAGTTCGATGGCTTTCCTCACGATCTTGTTTCGGTCGAGCCCTTGTCCGTCATCGGAAATCGAAATCACCACGTCGCTTCCGATGCCTCTCGCATCTACGGTGATCCTACCTACTGACGATTTCCCAGCCGATTCACGCGCGTCAGGAGATTCCAAGCCGTGATCGATGGCATTCCGAATCGCGTGCATCAGGGAATCGTCGATTAGATCAACAACGTGCTTGTCCAACTCAATGTCGATCTCATTGATTTCCAGCTCCACTTTCTTGCCGGCATCAACCGCGAGGGCGCGAACCAACCGTCTCGACCGGCGAAAGGTCCCGGACAGATCGACCTTTCTCAAAGAGTTGACTGTCTCCCGAATCCCATCGGCAATCTGGCTCAGACGGTCAAGCGATGGTCCGAGGCGATCCAAAGGAAGACTATCGTCCTTCCGGTCACTGATTCGAGCGATTCCGGCAAGGACGGCAATCAACTCGTTCAACTGCCGCGACACTTCCTGCAGTTTCCGAATGTCCACGCGGATAGTGCGGCGGTTGCTTTCGATGGCGCTCTCGAAGATCATCTGGTCAATGGGCGTTCAAGCCAAGGATTCCTCGATTCGATCGGCGCGGCAACGGCAGAAATTGCCGAGTTTTCCTGTCCAGATGCAACAGCATGCAACAATTATGCCGCTCGGAAAAAACGCAAGTTATGGATTCTAATTAGGTTATGAGGAGGCAGGAAGGTGATCTCGGCTGGAATCGGCATGCGTGGTCGCCAATCATGTCTGACCAGCTATTTCGCGGATAGGCGGGACGACCAGTGCGCGGCTCAATTACAACACGATGCACTTTCGCCGCAATCGCAGGATGGTTCAGTTCCCCGGAGCGCGCCGTTAATGACCGCGGTGGCACAGCCGACGCCGGACTGGACGAAGATGGCTTCAGTCGGGCAGTTCATGGCGCAGGCACCGCATTCCATACAAGCATCGCGGTCCACGATCACGGCACGGCGATTTTCCATGACGAAAACGGCGTGCGGGCATACTTCCACGCACATCCCGCAGCCATTGCATTTCCCTGCATCTAATTCCAGGGTGACAACGTTGGGCAAGTATCTTAGTTCAAGCATTTCAACATCCTACGAAACATCTCTTACACGAATCGTCCCGCGACCCACAATCCAAGACCAATGGCAGCTCCGACGATCTGGATCGGGACCGCAACGCGCATTTCCTTCTTGACGCCTGACAATGATGTGTAGGTCGAGGCACCAGTGAAGTTCATCGCCAGAAAGCTCGATACGGCAGGAACGATCAGTACCCACCCGGCAAGAGTAACATAGTCCTCGAACAAGCTGGTACTGGAGCGGGCAAGTACCGACGCGGCGATGGCGAACACCAAGCCGAGAGTCGCGCCCTTGATGGAAAATGATCTCCCGGGCAGCCAGGGCAGCAGCGTCGGCGTCAAAGCCACCGCCCACACACATCCGGCAAAGAACACCAAGGCAGACCAAGAACCAACGGTCAGCATTCTGGGCAGTGAGTACCCTCCGGAATGCAAACCCGAGAGAACGAAGAAGGCGGCGGCAATCGGGATCGCATATTTCAAAATGCCCATCAATTCCACTGGAACCAGCGCGACTCTGTCGGTGATCGGAAATCGCACCCGGCGCATTTCCGCAGATGCCTGCATGCCGGCAGCCAAGAATCCCTTGATGTCGCGGGCACGGACGGGACCGTAGATGACCTTGAAGCCGCTGAGTTGTTTGACACGGTGTGCGCTGACACCGGGTGCGGAGAGCTGTGGAAGTATCAAGCGACGGTGCGATACGACCTTGTCCAGACCGACCTTACGGATCCGATTGACCAACTCATCGGTGCCGAAGGTCCCCTTGCCCGCGGCGCACCACACATTAATCCCTTTGGTATCCAGCACCAGTATCCAGGCGTCGATACCTCCGAGTTGGGAACGCAGGCGGTCGAAGCTCAATTTGAAATTCGAGGACACCAAGACGATCGATTGGGCAGTTGGATTACCGACCGCGTACAAGCCGGGTTCGACCCGGTATCTCATGCGCCCGATTCCCCATCGAACTTTCCAGGTGCTCAGCCTGTCCTTAGAGCTCAGCGACGTCGAGACTCCGGGAATCTTGCCCGCAGGGGTCTCTACATTTGTCGCCGGGCGTGACACATCCTCCTTTACCAGTTTGTCGCTTGCAGTCCAGCTGCAACAGCCACCGGTAGTTTTCGGCAAGATCTCGGGTGGGGGACAACAACACCCGGTCGATTTCTGATTCTCAGTCATGTTTTGCATCCTTTGAGCGGGCATGGGCAGGATGCCCATCTTGGGTCTGACAGCAATTCGCGATGGCATCCGCCATATCGCGAAGAGTCTGCACTAACCCTTCGAATCGTACGGAATAGTACACTTCCTTACCCCGTTTCTGTGCTTCGAGGATTCCCGCGTCACGGAGCACCGCCAGATGGCGCGACACGACGGAAATATCCACCGAGCAGCAAGCCGTGATCTGACTCACGCTGCACGGCTCGCAGCATTGCGCCAGTCTCGCCAGAATGGCGATGCGATTCGGGTCACCCAGAGCCTTGAAGAACCGAGGCTCCATCGCATGGGAAATCAACACGCCTTTCTTGCGAATCTTCATCGCGATTCCTTATTTGCACGTTTGCGTCACGGTGCAAATATACGACGATTTCTTGAAATTGTCAAGCAAAATCGGAGATTTGTTCTACGCACATGGGTTGCACACTGAGGGGCTTAACATGTTAAGCCCCTACAGAGGTTGAGCCCCTACGGAAGGCGTCAGTTGAGGGGAGAGAGGGGCAGGCGATGAGGTCTGCCCCTCGATGTTTCCATGTCAACCCACCGTGTCACTAATGGCTGTGACCCATATGCTCATGACCGGAGTCATGAGGCATTTCCATCTCGTGGGATTGGTGACTTGAGGTCGTGTCCGGCATTTCCATCCCTTCGTGGCGAGAGGCACGGAGGATAGCCATGTATTTATCGGGGTCTTTCTGGAATTCCGTCAAGGCGTCACTGGAGGACAGACGCACCAGTTGGTTATTGTACACTATATCGACGGGATTGGCGACCGAATCAAGCTGCACGCCAGTGACGGGGTCAATCGTATATGGATAGGCGCCTTTCTGAGCATCGATGATTGCGGCGTCCAATTTTCTCAAGTACTTGTCCGGGTCTTTCTTGAAATTGCCCAGGCAGACGTTGCAGCAGAATTTAAGGTCGCGTCCGTCGTGCGTGTAATCGACGGCTCCGCCCATCGATCCTAACGGTTGACCGCTGACGATGCAGTATGTCAGAGGGTATTCGCCGGGACTCACTGTCTGGCTGGAGTCCATTGCAGCCTTGCTTTGAATATCTCCAGGTTGGTGCTCATGCGCCATTGTCGGCAATGCCAGGAGTGCACCGAGCGCCATGACGATAAGAAGTGTATGAGTTCTCACGGTTCGGTCCTTTCTTAATCAGGCTTGGTCTCTGTGTAACAGTCAGTTCGTAGTCATGGTTCCTTATTTGACGGTATGTCGTCGCAAGAAATAGTGGATAACCGGTATCAAAATCAGAACATGCAAGGTCGATGTAATGAGTCCGCCCACCATCGGTGCGGCGATCCGGTCCATCACCTCATTGCCAGTGCCGGTGCCCAACATGATGGGCAGCAGTCCGATTAGAGTGGTTCCAACGGTCATCAGTTTGGGGCGGACACGTTCTACGGCACCTTCTCGAATGGATTCTTTCAGATCGTCTCTTGTTACCATTCGACCTTCGCGCTGGAAGCGGTGGTAGGCTTCCTCTAAGTACACCGTCATCACGATTCCGGTCTCGGCGGCGATGCCTGCCATGGCAATCATACCTACCGCCACTGCCACCGAAAGATGGAAGTTCAAGATGTACATCAGCCAGATTCCACCGACTAAGGCAAATGGCAACGGCACCATCAAGAGGAGGCTCAGACCGATGCTCTTGAAGTGCATATACAGTAGGAAGAAGATAATCAGAATCGTCAAGGGGATCAGCAACTTCATTCGGGCTGCCACTCGTTCCATGTATTCGAACTGCCCCGACCAGACCAGCGAGTAGCCTTCCGGCATCTTGACATGATTTTCCACGACCTCTTTGGCATGCTTGACGTAGGTTCCGACGTCCACGCCTCGAATGTCCACGTACACCCAGAGGCTCTTCACGGCGTTTTCCGTTCGGATCATGGGCGGACCGTCCACAATCTTGATCGAGGCAACCTGCTCCAACGGCACAGTGTATCCCATGGGTGTCGGAACTCGGACGCGACCCAGACTCTCCAGGTCGTCACGTTTCTCCCGTGGATAGCGGATATTGATGGGATAGCGGGCATTCCCTTCCACGGTATAGGATACATCCATCCCGCCCAGAGCGGATTTGATCACATCCTCAATTGGCTGAATGCGCAGACCATATCGAGCAGCTTTTTCCCGATCGATATCGATATCGATGTACCTTCCCCCAACCACTCGCTCGGAATAGGCTGAGGTCGTTCCTGGGACTCCCTTGATCGTTGCCTCGATCCGCTCGCCCAGACTGTCCATCACATCAAGATTGTCTCCCATAATCTTGATGCCCACCGGCGTCTTGATACCGGTGGATAACATGTCGATGCGGGTTCGGATGGGCATGGTCCAGGAATTGGTCACCCCAGGGAACCGGATAGCAGCGTCCAATTCCTGGATGAGAGAATCCATGGTCACACCCGGACGCCATTTCGACTTATCCTGCTGCAGCATGATCGTGGTCTCGATCATGGACATGGGCGCCGGGTCGGTGGCAGTTTCCGCACGTCCGACTTTTCCGAAGACGTGATGCACTTCCGGGAAAGACTTGATGATTTTGTCCGTCTGCTGCAACAACTCTCGGGCTTTCATGGGCGAGATTCCGGGCGGCGTAGTAGGCATGTACAGCAAATCGCCCTCATTCAGCGCAGGCATGAATTCGGACCCCAGTTTGCTCCACGGGTATAGCGTCCCCAAGAGAATCAACGCCGAAATCCCTATCACTATCAGGGGATACCGAAGTGCCCATCGGATGATCGGATTGTAGATTCGGATGAAGAAGCGGCTCAAGGGATTGCGCTGTTCCGACATCACTTTCCCGCGGATGAAGTAGAACATCAGCGCCGGGATCATGGTAATCGCCAATAGCGACGATGCCCCCATCGCGAAAGTTTTGGTATAAGCCAGCGGTCCGAACAGACGACCTTCCTGGGATTGCAGCGCGAACACCGGCATGAAGGATATCGTGATGATCACCAGGCTGTAGAATAATGCGGGTCCGACTTCTTTGGCTGCTTCGAGCACGATGTCGATGTGAGGCTTCTTGCCTCCGTCCCGTTCCAGATGTTTGTGGGCATTCTCCACCATTACGATAGAGGCGTCAACCATCACCCCAATCGCGATGGCGATGCCCCCCAGACTCATGATATTGGCATTGATACCCAGGATCCGCATGGCGATGAAGGACATCAAGACGCCCACAGGAAGGGTGAAGATCGCCACCAACGAACTTTGCATACGCAGGAGAAATACAATGATGACTAACGCCACAACGATCATTTCTTCGGTCAACTTGCCTTTCAGATTCTCAATGGCACGATGGATCAAAGCCGACCGGTCATAGGCTTCGACAATCTGCACGCCTTCGGGCAGTCCCTTCTTGAGGTCGGCAAGCTTTTCCTTGACCCGGTTGATCACCTTCAACGCGTTCTCTCCGTAGCGGATAACGGCAATCCCTCCGACCACTTCGCCTTCGCCGTTCCAATCGGCATTGCCGCGCCGCATTTCCGGACCAACCTGGACATGAGCCACTTGCTTCAGTCGAATCGGAGTGCCGGTGGGGCTTGCCATCAAGGGGATATTTTCGATTTGCGCGATCCGTTCCGCGTCGGATGAGCCTTTGATATAGCCCAATCCCCGGACCATGTACTCCGTTTCGCTCAGTTCCAGAATGCTTCCGCCCACATCGTTATTAGATTCCTTGATCGCCATTTCGACCATGCTAATCGGGATATTGAATGCCGCCAAAGCATCCGGATCAACCACGACCTGATACTGCTTGACAAAGCCTCCGATGGAAGCAACTTCCGCCACACCGGGTACCGATTGTACTGCATACTTAATGTACCAGTCCTGGATAGAGCGCAGTTCGGACAAGTCGTGGTTCTTGGAAACCAATCCCCATTCGTACACCCAACCCAGACCGGTGGCGTCCGGACCCAGCCTTGCCACCACTCCCTGCGGAAGTTTGCTTTGTGCCGTGTTGAGATACTCAAGCACTCGGCTGCGAGCCCAATACAAATCGGTGCCATCCTCGAAAATCAGGTACACCATACCGAAATCGAAGAAGGAATACCCACGGACGTCTTTGACATACGGGACTGCCATAAGCGTGGTTGACAACGGATAGATGACCTGATCTTCCACTACCTGCGGGGACTGACCAGGAAACTCGGCGACGATAATCACCTGCACATCTGACAGGTCGGGAATCGCGTCGATGGGGATCGTGACAAGGCAGTACAGTCCTATGGCAATGATGGCTGCCACCGCAAGGATAATCAAGAAACGATTGCGGACAGACCCTTCAATTATCTTCTCAAGCATTGTAATATCTCCTGCTGGGACAGACCGGCATGTCTCAGCTCCAAATATATGACATTTAAGGGCTTAACATGTTAAGCCCCTACCCTTTGCGCGGGTGCGGTTCGATAGGCTCCAATGCCATCCCGCACACGGGACATTTTTCGTCCTTCTGTGACTGCGGCACCACTACCGGATCCATCGGACAGCCATACGGGTGGGAATTCCTAAGGCTTGTCAAGGAATCCGCCGGAATCTGGACTAAGTGCATATTGCAGATCGGGCAATGTGCATCGCCGTCCGGCGACACAATATCATGGTGCATCGGACACCAGTACAACGAATTGGCTGTGTACAGCTTGCCCATGGTTGCACCGGACGCTGCGTGATCGGATTGCATCTGCATGTCTTGTTCCTCCGTTTTTTCCATCGTTCCGTGGGCATCCTGCCCATGACCGGAAGCGGGCGGCACGGCAGTGCCAGTATCACCCGTTTGTTGGGCAGCCGCCAACATCTTCTGTAATGCCGCCTGAAGCTGGGCTTCGGAATCGAGCAGGAACTGGGCGGAGGTGGCGACGCGATCCCCTTCATTCAGACCGGACAGGACCTCGGAATAACTGCTATCCGCCTCCAGTCCCAACGTGATTTCGCGTGGCAGGAATTTGCCTTCGCCCAGCGCCAGGAAGACTACATTGCGGCGTCCCGATCGAACCACTGCTTCCTCAGGAACCGACAGCACATTGGGACGGGCTCTGGTATCGATCTGTACTTCGGCGTACATGTCCAGCTTCAGGTCTCCGTCGCGATTGGGGAAAACCAGCCTGACCGTCGCGGTTCGAGTCATGGGATCGAGGTAGGGATAGATGTAATGTACCTTTCCGTGCAGGACTTTCCCAGGCTCGGACACCACTTTGACCATAGCGTGTTGATCTACCTCTACCCAGGGCAGCTCGTATTCGTATACCTGGGCATTGATCCAGACCTCGGAAAGATCGGCAATCTGGAACAAGTCCATGCCCGCGTTCGCGTAGCCGCCCTCCACCGCTTCCTTGCTAATCACTACTCCGGTCACCGGACTATACAATGTCAACAGCCTCGACACTTTTCCGGACCATTCCAGGGCTGCGATTTGATCATCAGTGACGTCCCAGTATTTCAGCCGCCCTCGAGCCGCCGACAACAAGTCTTTCGCTCCGCTCTGAGCTGGACTGCTGGACGCCGACGCCAGCGTTTGGTAACCTCTGTAAGCCAGCAGATACTCTTCCTCGGCGGCGACCAATTCGGGACTGTATATGTCCAATAGCGGCTGCCCCTCTCTGACCGGCTTGCCGGTTTGATCTACATACAGCTTTTCAATCCATCCCGACACTTTGGGATTGATGCGGAACGTCCTCGCCTCGTCTGCCGCGACTACTCCGTTCGTGACGATGGCACGAGACAGATCTCGGCGTTGGACGATCCCGGTACGGACACCGATATTCATCACCGTGGCTGGATCGATGGTGATGATGGTACCCTTCATTTGGTCTTCGTACACAGGCACAAGGTCCATGCCCATGGGCGATTTCCCCGGCTTGTCCGAGATGTAGTTGGGATCCATGGGATCCCACCAGTACAAGATCTTGCGTTCGCCAGTCGTCTGGGTAGTTCCGGCGGGCGCACTACCTTTGAGGGGCACCAATTTCATACCACAGATCGGGCAATTGCCCGGTCCTTCCTGGATGACATTAGGATGCATCCCACAGGTATATAGCTGCTTCGAAGGCTGGACAGCCGTCGTTTCGCTGCCACCGGTGGTCGAAGACGGACGATTCCGGGACAGCCAGATGTTGACCCCAACGCTGGCAATCAGCAAAGCGACCAGTATCCAAATGAGTTTTGCGCTTTTCATGGCTCACACCTCGATCGAAATGGATCACAAGATCCGTTGTCCCGTCAAGCTCTCAATTTGCGACCATACCATGTCGTAGTCCAGTGTCTTCTCCTGAAGGTCGAGCTGGTGATCGAATAATACCATCAGGCTCGACAGCAAGGTCATGAAGTCCACTTTGGAGACCCGATAGCCTGCCAGAACTGACTCGAAAGTCTGTTGTGCCAGGGGGATGACGCTCTCTTGATACAATCTGATCTGGTCACGCAGCCTTCTCTCCTGACCCATCAAGTCCGTTAGTCGATACTCGAGATCTCTTGACATGTTTTGGAGCTTCTCCCCGACCTCGCGCCGCTCGACTTGCCGTTGCTGCACCGCCCGATCCTGCCTTGATTTCCAGTGGATAGGCAGCGGAATCATCAGGTCCACGCCCACAACATCACCGGGGGTCATGCCCATAGGGTCATCCACGAAGGTATATGACACTCCCAAAGTGACATCCGGATAGTACTCTCTTCGCGCCATCTTGGCTTCGTAATCCTTGCCGCGACCCTGCGCCTTTAGCGCTTCCAGATCAGGATTCCGTTCGGCGATAGCTGCGCGTAAGGAGTCAGCATTGATAGTCATCGACAAATATGACAGCTCCATCGGCGGCTCCAATTCTGCATCGGGCTCACGATTCAACAGGCTATTCAACCGGGCTTTCAGCGTCACTTCCATCTGATGCAGTTCCAGCAGCCGGTCATCAAACATGGTCAACTCAGACTGTGCACGCAGCACATCCTGTTGCAGTCCGTTTCCGACTTTGTAATTGGACATGGTGATATCCACCATCTGATTCATCAGAGTTCGATTAGTCTCCACCACCCGGATGGAGGCTCGGACAAACGCCCAATTATAATATGTTTCCTTCACCATCCGGATCAACTCTGCTCGTTCGCCTTTTGCCATCGCCTGTTGCATGTCGCGGTCGGAGCCAGCCATACCTTTCTCCAATCCAAGCTTTCCTGGAAACGGCAGCATCTGCGTGACCGACAACATCGTCTCGGTCATCACCTCGGAACCGGCAAACGCTCGATTGGCGGGGCTCCGTGATACTCCTACTCCCAGCATCGGATCCGGCAACACGCCTGCCTGGCGGGCAATCTGGTCCGAGGCCTCAACACGGGTCACAGCCGCCATGAGAGACGGATTCTGCGACAGCGCCAGTTGAACGTAGTTTTCCAACACGGAGTCGCTCGATTGGGCGAAAATGGTCATCGACGGACTCAATAGAGCGGCGGTCGATAAGATGACAAGACGCATCATTGTTGCTCCCTTGGACATATCAATCTTCTGTACTCTGCAAAGGCAAGGGTCGTGCCATGATTTGGATGAGTCGAGTGTGCGATGTAATTCGCTGTATTACAATATGTTACATTATAACGGGATTGGGCGGATGGGCTGTAGATTGAAAAGAAGTTTCAAGAGAAGACTGATAGTATTTTTCAATGCGTGATTGGTTTGATGCGATATTCTTCCATTTTCTTCCGCAAAGTAGGACGCGTGATTCCGAGGACGTCGCAGGCTTTGCCGAGATTCCCGCCTACTTCGACCAGAATGTGCTCAATGTGTTCTTTTTCTACATCAGCCAATGACTTCAGTTCCCGTTTAGTACCTATGGGGAATACTCGTTCGGGGAAGAAGTCCAGCGTTAAGGTGTCGGCGGTGGAGCGGACAACCGCTTGGATCAGGACATTCTCCAGTTCCCGCACATTGCCGGGCCAGTCATATTGGAGCAATTGCTTCATCATGTGATCGGGGATCTTTGTGATCTTGCGGTGCAGGTCGCGGTTAATCTTTTCGAGAAGGTAGGGCACCAATTGAGGAATATCATCCTTGCGATTTCTGAGAGGAGGGACAACGATTTCGACCACCTTCAGTCGAAAGTACAGATCGTCGCGGAACTGGCTATTCTTGACCATATCTTCGAGACTTCGATTGGTGGCAGAGATAATGCGGGCGTCGAAGGAAATCTCACTAATCCCGCCGACGCGATCGAAGGATTTTTCCTGGATCACCCGGAGCAGTTTCGCCTGCAACTCAAATGGCAAGTCGCCGACTTCATCCAGGAATAGCGTGCCGGACGCAGCCAGCTGCAATTTTCCGATTTTTCGCTGATGGGCACCTGTAAAGGCACCACGCTCATGCCCGAACAACTCGGATTCCATCAACGCTGGAACGATGGCGGAGCAGTTGACCGCCACAAACGGTTGGTCAGGGGCGGAATTCTGGTGGATAGCACGCGCCACCAGTTCTTTCCCGGTGCCGCTCTCCCCCACAATCAGGACATTGACTTTCGACTTCGACACCAGACCGATCTGCTTGTGGATTTCCAGGATTGCCTGGCTTTGTCCGGCGATCCGCCCCGGCTTATAGGCGTCATCATATTGCGATTCAAGGGTCATGGCACGGCGCCGGGCTCTAATCTGATCCACCGCCTTCGCCAGAGCGGCATCCAGCTCGTCAATGTCCAGAGGCTTGTGGATGTAATTGAACGCGCCGGACTTCATCGCTCGGATGGCATTTTCCATGTCGTGATGCCCGGTGACCATAATGACGGTCGCCTCCGAACCGTCTCGCAACTGCTGGTCAAGAAGCGAGATGCCATCTCCATCGGGCAGCTTGAGATCCAGGATTACAATATCGGGTTCGTGCTTATCCCATTGCTCCTTTCCGGAGACTCGATCAGCGCCGGTGGTCACCGCATATCCCCGGTCCACCAGATGCAGTTCCAGTGTCCTCCGAATCGCATCGTCGTCATCGATAATCAGAATTCGCTCCAATATCAGACTCCCTGAGTTAGCATGATGATCACCTCGGTGCCTTTCCCAATCTCGCTCCGGATCTCGATGTCTCCGCCGTGCGCTTCGATGATCCGCTTTGCATTGGGCAAGCCTAAGCCAGTCCCTTGTTTCCGCGTAGTGAAGAACGGTTCGAACACTTGATCAAGGGTTTCCTTAGAGATTCCGGGACCATTATCGTGGATCGACAACTGCAGCGACTGAATCCCTTCAAAGTCAACCGTCCGACTCCTGATTTCGATGCTGCCATGCGATGGTAGCGCCTGAGTTGCGTTTAAGAGCACATTGAGCAACACCTGCTGCATTTTCTCAAAATCAACCTGGATTACCGCAACGGGGTCTTGCAAATCAACAACGATTTCCGAGTCTGTCTGCACATCCTGGAGGGCGGAATCGACAAGGTCTTTGACTGCGATGGGCTGGAGTTCGACAGAGATCGGCTTGGAATAATTCAGCAGGTCGGTTAACATTGACTCCAGCCGTTCCGTCTGGCTTTTCGCAATCTGGAAATGCTCCGATATCGCCCCTTCCTTGTTGCATTTGGTTTCCAGTATGCTCAAATTCATCTTGATAGATGACAGGGGATTTCGGATCTCGTGCACGATGCTTGCAACCAATTGTCCCACGGCGGCGAGTTTTTCTGACTGCGCCAATAGCTTCTGGGTGTGGAGCAGCTTCTCATAGGCGCTCTTGAGGGACCCCTGCGATTCCTTCATGGATCGCACCATGGAATTGAATTGTTCGGCAAGATACCCTAATTCGTCCTTCGAGCGGGCTTCAACGCTGGCGCTCAAATCGCCTTTGGATACCTGGAGGCTTGCGTTCGCCAATTGCCGGATGGGGTAGCTGATGGACCGCGAGATCATCACGACCACCGCCAGGATGATTGCCAGTACCAATATCGCCATGATGATGGAGTTCCGCCTAATCATGGCGAGTGGCGCAAAGGCATCCTCGGCATCCATTTCAGCAATCAACGCCCATTTCTGCATCGGCAGATACACCCAGGCGCCGATGACTTGCTGTCCACCGTATCCGCGATAGACGCCGGATCCGCTGCTGCCCGTGATCGCCCGTCGCGTCGCCTCAGAATCCATAGTATGAGTCAGCGGTTCGGGATGACCAAGGAATCTGGACGGCGTCAACATCACCATCGACGTATCGACCAAGTAGGCTTGACCGGTGCGTCCCAAGCCGGTGGTATCCAGGATGATCGGGTCGAGGGTGTTGGATAGGGACAAAAAGACTGTGACTACGCCCACCGCATTGCCAACGGAGTCCCGGATGGCACACCCCAGGCGCATGCCCGTTCCGATCCCGGCGAGCCTGAGAACCGGGCTCGCCGCCACACCGTTGGATTGCAGGGCATTGCCAACCACGTCCGACAAATCGGATCCGACCATAGAATGCTCACCGACCGTGGAATGTGCGATGAGAATCCCCTTTGGATCAAATACCTCCAACCGAAGATACGATTCTGATTGAGTTCGATAGTGATCGAGAAGATTGACCAAATCCGCAGGAAATTGTTGAGTTTTGCCCCTGACTTCAGATGCCACATCTCGGACAATCGCCGGATTGGTCGATAGGACCTTGATGTCGGTGGTTCTTTCCGCGAACCATTGTTCGATCCGCATCATTTTCTGCCGGGCGACGGCTTCCAAGTGCAGGAATACTTCGCGTTGGACGGCTCGTTTGGCGAAATAGTATCCTTGATAGCCCATGAGAATCAAGGGAATCAGCGCCACGAGCAAGAACCAGCGCAGCAAGCGACTGCCGATCTTTCCGAATAACGTCACGGAATACACCGGAAATTATCCAAGGACTGGGAATGTCGTGTCATAAGATAATACCGATTCTCGGTATTCGCAAGGGCAAATTAGTGCAAAATCAAGGAGTAGGGAGCGGTGCTTCAGGATTTCCGCCTGAGATCGTGAGCGAATATCCAGCCAATCACCCCGCACAGACTGCCTCCAATTCCGATGACCAGGAATACCTTTGGAGCCCCTAATGCCGCCAGAGCGAATCCTGCCATTCCCGAAGACAATGCCGACATGCCTACCACTGCCATGTTGACCAGGGCGAAGACTCTGCCGGTCAGCTCGGTGGGAACGATGTCCTGGATCACGGAAGTCCGGCTAATGATCAGCAATGGAATTGCGATGGAGTGGATCACGATGATGATGCCCATCGCCAGCAGACTGCGTGCGAAGAATAATGGAACGAAGGTAATGCCGTCCAGGATCATTCCGGTCAACATCAGATGTCCCTTCTTGAAACGACCCCCCACTGTAAGCAATCCAGCAGTGCCGATGAGCATCCCGACGGCATAGCAGCCCTGAATCATCGCGTACGCTTCCGCCCCCAAGCCGAGGGTCTGCTTCACGAATACCGGAGTACCGACGATGGCAGGACCCATGATGAATAGATTATCGACGATGGTGATGAGCAACAGCGGCAGGATGACCGGCTGCCTAAAGACATACATCAAGCCTTCCTTGATTTCGGAAAAGCCGAGATCTTTCCTGGGCGGACCCATCTCCCGCACCGGCGGTCGGATGAGTAGAATACATGTGAAGGACAAGGCGTAGGCAAGGGAATTGAAGCTGAAGAGATGGATCTTACCGGCAACGTGGAGGAGAAGCCCTGCCAGCGCCGGTCCCAATAGCAGGGAGAATTGCCAGGACGTTTGGATCAGCGAATTCGCACGTAACAGCCCGTTCTGAGGAACGATTTGGGGGATCAGAGAATCTCGGGCGGGGTTGAAAAACGTCGCGGTGACCGCAATCGCAAAAGCGTTGACGGCAAGAAACAAGGGCGTGAGAAATCCGAACAAGTGAGCCGCGGGGATGAGCAAGATGAGCAATGTCCGAACGGCGTCAGCGGTCAGCATGATTCGACGCCGGTCGGAACGGTCGGCTGCCACGCCTGCAAATAGTGCCAGAAGCACCGCTGGCAGGTACGAAGACATGGCAACCAGTCCGGTGACCGCTTCCGAGCCGGACAGCTCGAGAACCAGCCAAAGGAGCCCGATTTGGTAGATGGAATCACCGCTCTGGCTGAACATCTGCCCCAGCCAGAGGAACGACAAATCCCGATTCTGAAAGACTTTTCGGGCGGCGCTTGTTTCAGTCACAACCATCGACTCAGTCGCACTTTCCTCAACCGAGAAAACAGAAAAAGCGCACAGATGGTGCGCCTATTAGCTGATAAGACTCATGGTTGGTCACCCAGCTCGCTGACGAATGGCTCGACCAGGATCAGGCGATCTCCCACGGAAATCATCCTTCAGTAACCATCAGACCCAGCCTCGACTTTTCCACCGAATGTCTTGTGCGCCCACAGGCTGTACGCAAGAACGATTGGCATGCCGATGGCGGCGATGATCAACATGGTCTTCAGAGTCAAGGGGGAAGACGATGCATTCGCAATCGTCAGACTGTATTGCGGATCGTCCAAAGCGGGTACCAAATTGGGGAATACGGAAACAGCGTTGATCGCCATCACCCCCACGATGGAGAAGCAGGATAGCGTGAAGGCTTTCCCCGACTGACTTCGACTAATGAAGGAGCGAGTCAGAAGCATACAGAATAACGTCAAGAATAGGATGAGGAACAGCGGTGGAAATTCGTTCCAGTTCGCGACCAGATGCGGTTGCGTGAAGATTGTGCAGGCGCTGGTGCCCAGAAACAAGAGGAAGAAAGCATACCAGCTGGCACGGGCTCTCTTTCTTATGGATTCGGACAGGTCGCCCGTAGTTTTCGCCCAGGCATACAGGGCGCCATGAGTGGCGAACATCGCCAAACCAACCACCCCCATCAACAACGAGTAGGGATTCAGCAATCCCAACAGAGTTCCCGCGAAATTATTCGATGCGTCCAGCGGCAGACCGCGGAGGATATTACCCACCGCGACACCAAAAAGAAGCCCCGGGATTACACTTCCCAGACCGAAAGCGATATCCCAGATTCGATGCCATCCCGGGGATTCGATCTTGTTCCTGGCTTCCATCGACACGGCTCGGAAGATGAGCGCGAATAGCACCACCATCAAAGGAAGATACAAACCGCTGAATACAGTGGCATAGACGTGAGGAAACGCTGCGAACAACGCCCCACCGCCGGTCAAGAGCCAGACTTCATTTCCGTCCCACACCGGACCAATGGTACTCATCAATGTCCGGCGGTCGTCGCTTTTCCTGGTGAACAGATGCCAGAACCCGACTCCCAGATCAAATCCATCCAATATCGCGTAGCCGGTGAGCAACACGCCGATCAAAAGAAACCAGATAACCTGCAACTCGCTCATGCCTTCACCTCACTTCCTGCAGCTACCGCGCCTTCTCCCGGACCCTCCATAATCTCGCGTCTGAGCAAAAATAGCCAAACGAAAGTGAGCACCAGGTAAATGAGGACAAAGAGAATCAACGACGTTAGAATCTGAGTGGCAGGGACGGTAACGGAAATCGCATCGCTGGTCTTCATTACTCGATAGACGATCCAGGGTTGCCGTCCAACTTCGGCGGTTGTCCATCCCAATTCGTTCGCTATGAAAGGCAGCGGGATCGACCAAAAAGCAAGTCGCAGGAAAAATTCGCTTCCGAAAAGCTTCTTGCGCAACAGCAGATACAGTCCCAGAATCGTCAAGGCGATCAGGTACAAGCCCATCGCAACCATCAAGTGGAACGGGAAAAACGTCAACCACAGGGGGGGCCATTCGTCTCGGGGGAAGTCATTCAAGCCCCGTACTTCGGCATTGACGTTGCCAAATGCCAACAAGCTCAGCAGTCCATGGATCGAGATGTCGGTATGGACTCTGCCGGATGGCGTATGAGGAATGCCGAAAATCAGCGCCGGAGCCTCGGTCTGGGTATCAAACAATCCCTCGATCGCCGCCAGTTTCTCGGGTTGCGTTGCCGCTACCTGCATGCCGTGCACGTGACCTGTCGCGAGTTGACCGAACGATGCAATCACTGCGACGATCAGTGCGACCCGCAATGAGACTTTCGCGAATTCCAGGTGGCGTTGTTTCAGAAGATACCACGCGCTGACGCCCAGCATGAAGAAAGAGCCCGTTACCAGTGCGCCGCATACCGTGTGCAAGAAACGCGGAATAGTGGACGGATTGAAAACCGCAGCAAAGAAGTCGGTAAGCTCGGCGCGACCGGACACAATGTGAAAGCCTGCCGGAGTTTGCATCCAGGAATTCGCCACGATGATCCAGAAGGCGGACAACGTGGCTCCAACCGCCACCATCAACGATGCGAACCACAAGGTCTTTCTGGACAACTTGTTCCAGCCAAACAGCAGCACACCGATGAAAGTGGACTCCAGGAAAAATGAGAAAATGGCTTCGGCAGCCAAGGGCGCTCCGAAGATGTCGCCCACAAATCGGGAGTACTCCGCCCAGTTGGTGCCGAATTGGAATTCCATGGTGATGCCGGAAGCGACGCCGAAAGCAAAACTGGTGGCAAACAGCTTGATCCAGAACCGACTGGCGTTCCGATAGAAATCATCGCCTGAATTCTTGTACTTGGTCATGAACCAAACGATCAACCAGGCGAGTCCTATAGTGAGAGGCGGGAAAATGAAGTGGAATCCCACTGTCAGCGCAAATTGGATACGGGAGAGGAGGATTGGATCCATCATTGGCGGAGAGAATAATAGTGATCAGCCAGATTCTTGAGGCACAGGGCTCAAAATTGTGTCAAACGGCTCGCTCACCGTGCTGTCAAACGACTCGTTTGACAGCTATAGTATGGTGGTGAGTTGTGTCAAACGGGACGTCTGACACCACACCAAAAATTCGATTATTCTGAGAGAGATTTCAAAGTATTCCCGAGGAGAACTATATGCCCCATCTCCTCCTGGATGATATCATTGATCTGGTCTTTCCCCAAATTCTTCGGTACCAGGTCCCTCATACCGACGTAGAACACAATCGAGTCCTTTTCCAGTCCAATCGCCATCTTCAGGATATCTTCCGCGGAGTCGTCTCCGGTCAACTTCTCGCTTGGATCGGATCGAACATCGAAGACTCTGCCGTCAGCCATTGCGCCCAGATATGCCGCGGTCTGGTCTTCCGGATCAAACACGGTCGGGGCGTTTTTCTGCGACGCCAATTCCTGCTGAAACCTGGCGAAGATTTTCTCGTGCTCATCCTCCATCTCGGCTAGGTCGTTCAAGACTCCGACTGTCCCGGAATCCTCCAGACCCTTGGCAGCTTGCCGATAGAACTTCGCACCGTTCCTTTCGATCTTGACCGCCATCTCCAAAATCTCCGTCGCATTGAAGAATATGCTCACTATTCAGCTCCTCCCGGCATTTCGAATTTCCTCTTCCCAAGCTCTTTGTCCAGGAAAATCAGAGCGCCCATGCTCTTGTCCCCGATCATCTCCAGCTTGTCGACGATGCCCTTGCTGGAATTCTCTTCCTCGATTTGCTCATCCTCGAACCATTGCAAGAGGCTTGCAGAGGCATAGTCTTTTTCCGCCTGGGCTAACTTCACCAGATCGTGGATTCTGCCCGTGATGTAGCATTCGTGCTCGTAAGCTGCTTTGAACGCAGCCAACAAAGAATCCCACTTCTTTGGTGGACCCTGAATCGGTTGCAGTTCCACCCTGCCGTCGCGATCGTTAATGTGGATATAGAACTTCATCGCATGGTGGATCTCCTCTCCAGCCTGCGCTTTCAGCCACTGAGCGAATCCGAAGAAATTCTGCGCTTCGCAATACGCTGCCATGGCGAGATAGAGATATGCAGAATCCAATTCTGCATTGATCTGGTCATTGAATGCCTTTTGCATTTTCTTGTTAATCATGGTTATGTCCTCCAAAGAATGTTGACGCTGTATTGTGGTGCGGGCTCAGCTTGTCGAGCACCCGACAAGATGCCAATGAGGCTGTCTATTTCCCGCCAATGAAAACCACCACTCAATCATCCCGGAACAAGCCGACCACAGGGAATATGTCGAGGAATTCGTCGCCATGGGGAGCTTCAGCCATAGCGTCGGTGAGGTCCTGACCCGCGTCATGAAGCACCTGATGGTTCCCGTTCCGCCACAAGAAACTGGCAGACATATCGTACACTTTTCCCCGATAGGCGACGAATATCTGGTGGCCATCTTTCCCGTTGTAGTCGGCAAGTTCCTTCTTGCTGAAGATTCGCATATCAGGAACAATCGACGTCCAAATCCGGAACGGCACGCCGAGGGAATCAGTTTCAAGACCGCACTCTCGTGGTCGCCGCAGGTTTACCTTAAGAACTTGGAAACGAAGGGTGACGTCTCTCCACGGCGCAGAAAATGACCTGATGGTCCTTCGCCCAGGAATTCCGAAAACCAGGATTCGTGCTCGATTTCCTCGTTCAGAATCGAGAGGGAAAGGTCATAGGTTCGATGGTCTTTACCCGCGGTCATGTTGCAGATCTGGGTATATCCTCGAACTGCGCATCGTTCCGCTTCCACCAGTACCGTCAACATGGCTTTGATGTCGGTCGGATCCTTTGGCAGACTTGCGGGAGGGCATGCAGAAGTGTCGTGGAAATCCTTCATATTCTCGGGCAACTTGCCACCGAGTTCGTAGATGCGTGGCACTAACGCCTCGAAGTGATTGCGGTCTTCGATGCGGGCGGTCTCCGCGATCTCTTTAATCCCCTCTCCTTCCAGTCCAATCAGGTTGGCACGTAGGATTGTATAGTAATAATACGTGGTGAGTTCGGCGGCGGCGTTCTTGACAAGCATCTCCACCAATTGCTCGACATTAACGCCTGCCCTCCTCACCATCTCTATCGCAACTTTCGCCATGAATGTGTCTCCTCCAATGTGTTTCGCCGCCTCCATAAAACCGAAGGCAGTTTCTACTCGAGGTTATCGGTGAGTTCTACCGGTAAGGCCATTGTTCGCCAGTGACTCTGTCAGGTGCGGAAAGCACCGATCAGGCATGGTTATTCCTAATGTTTCCCCGTCTACAACAACCTCCTCTCCCCTTCCAACTTCCGGATGTCTGTCACATCCTGGGTGACTTCAAGACAACCCAGATATTCTCCAGACTTGCCGCGAACCGGGAAATACCGGATGAAGATCAACCGACCGTCGATATTAATCCAGAATTCCGCGTGGTCGCGCCGTCCAGCCTTGAAGTCAGCCAGTATTTGATTCACGACGTGGGCGCTCTTCTGCGGGTGGCATTGCTGCACGGTTCTACCAATCACAGCTTTGGTCCGGACGAAAATCCGATCCGCACTCTGACTGTAATATTGGACGACATCGTCCTTGTCCACGAACGAGACATCGACCGGCAAGGCGTTCAGAAGCGCTTCAAGGACTTCCGGCTGGAACGATCCGGTCTCGAACGAAATGAGACCTTCGACCGGTGACTCTGCACCACTCTTTTCCACGGCGGCGGCTTCCCCCATCGCGGATTCCGGAGTGAAGGTGCAGAACCCGACGTCGGCGAATTGAGGCACCAATTCCCGCCATTCATCCTCCGGGATCACCCTGAGACTTGCCGGAAACAGGATGTTATTCTCTTTGTAGAAATGACCCGCAAGGGTCTCTGCCAGAGAAACGGATATCTCGCCAAGCTGCTGGACAAAGGACCGGAATTCCGTCTGGTTGCGGGATTCCAACAACTTGTACAATCCCTTTTCGATTTCCCGGATCTTGTCGTGCTCCATCCACATGATGGCGGGTGGTTGGGCAATCCCGTGTTTCTCCAGAGTCGGGAACAGCACATTTTCTTCGCGCAAGTAATGATTCGCAGAATCCTTGAGCCGTTGAACCAATTGTTCCAATTTGGACAAATCGTCCGCTACCACGCTCTGATCAGGCGCTTTGGTCAAGCGATCGGCGAGTGCCTTTATCTCTTCTGCGAATTTGACCAAGAGCTTGTGCTCTTCCATCAAAGTATGCACCGGGTGACCGACTGGAGCCAGGGTATCGCCGCGTTCCAGCGCTTCCCGCATGGCAGCAATGTGCACGTCGCACAATCGATGGACTTCCTCCTGCGGCATCCCCTCTTTGATCAACTCTTCCTCGGCTTGAGCGATATCGGTGGGACCGATGTCTCCGAAGCTGGCTTTGAATTGCTGCTTGACGACTTCAGGATCGGCTCCCGAGTGAAGGCGGCGGATCAATTCTTTCAAAATCTCCTTCTTGACGGCAGGTTCAGGCATGGAAATCCTCTGCAATTGTTTTAATCAGGTTCGTGCAGGATGAGGACATCCTGCACCACGGTGACATGGCGGCAGGTTATGGTGCTGTCATACCACTGGTGTGACAGCGGCAGTATGCATTGTAAGATGTGTCATACGGGACGTTTGACACCACACCAACTCCCCCACTACGAGAGTAGGGGGCAAAGGGGGGGGCGCATCAAGTTACCCACAATCGGAAAACCAACCCCCCTTCTTTTCCCCCCCACTGCGCAGGGGGGAAGATTCGCGGTGCTGGCAACCGTCAGGTGAGGACACCTGACGGCACCGTGGTCAGGTGAGACACCCGACGGAACCAACCAATCACTGCAGCTTCTTGACCGCAGCCAATACCGCGTCGTAGTCCGGTTCGTGACTGGTGTCGCTTACTATCTGAATGTAGCGCACGATGCCGCCGCGATCCAGTACGAAAACTGCCCTCGCCAGGAGGCGGTTCCCTTTCCTCAGCACCCCGTACGCGGTGCCAAAACTGGCATCACGATAATCCGACAGGGTGATCACGCGATCCACTCCAGCCGCACCGCACCACCGTTTCTGAGCAAACGGCAAATCCATGCTGATGGTGAGTATGACGACATTCGTATCCAGTTTCGCGCCTTCTTCATTGAAGCGGCGTGTCTCGAGGTCGCACAACCGCGTATCCAGCGACGGTACCGCCGAAATCACAACGATCTTTCCCTTGTATTCCGACAACGTCACAGGTTGCATATTGTTGTCGGTCACCGTGAAGTCAGGAGCCTGGTCACCGACCTTGACTTCGTGCCCGAGCAACGTCTCGGGTTTTCCGCCCGAGGTCACCACTCCGGTTCGTTCATTCATGTTTCCTCCCTCGGAGTATGGTCCCGCTCCGAACGCCTGAGGCAATGCCAGCCAGCAGGCGACTATGCATATCAGCCACATGAGGCACCTCTGCCTTGGAAAGTAGCAGCGGCGGCATGATGAGCCGCCGCTGCATCGACTCCGGCGCTACGATTTCCACAATCCGTGCAAATTGCAGTATTCACGGGCGAGGATGTTGTCGCCAGAGATTTCGAATTCCGCTTCCGGAGCCATCCCCGGCTTCAAGTATTTTCGGAAACTCCGTCCATCCACGATGACTTGAATCCACATGATGTAGTGCACATCCTCCATCGGATGAGGGACGGAACCGATCTTCACCTTGATCCCCTTGGCGGTCTTTTCGATTACCGGCACATGCTTCTCCAATGAAGCATCCACCGTGTTTTCGATTTGAAGCGTCATGGGCTTGCCGCAGTGGGCAAAGCCCTCTTCCCCAGGGTGCTGCACTTCAATTAGGGTCTCACATTCCTGGCACTTGTAGATTTGAAATTGTTTCGTCATGACAACCTCACTGTTCTTGGTGATACCGGGCTCGGAAACACACGAGCAGACTCCTATGCAAGGCAAGATGCAATGGTGCAAAGTGTGTCCGGGCAGTCGTAATCCGATCCCAGAGAATCAAAAGCCGCAAACCAGGTTAGGGTGCGGACTTTCCCCTCAACCCCGAATTATGGACGAAATCAGTTTTCGGAAAGAATATTGTCGTCGTATTCGATTTCGAAGCGCAGCTTGTGTTTGGCTTCTTCCTGGGCTAAGACCTGGAATACTGCACTCAGGCTCGGGTCATCGACGATGGATGCCAGATTGGTGTACAACCGGAATGCCGCCTTCTCTTTCTTCATAGCGATAATCAAGGAGTGCTGATAATCCAGATCAGAGCTGATCTCGACATCTACCATATAGTCGGCAATCTTCAGATCGGCGATCATTTTCGCCGCGGGCATCAGGATTTTTCCGGTTTTGATCCCGATCAATTTTTCCTTGTGCCCCAATTCTTCCCGGGCAAACCGTGCGAACACCGTCTTCATCTCGGAACGTTCCACGACTTGCGCCAGGTTCGTGTAGAATTCGTAAGACTCCTCTTCTCGCTCGATTGCAAAATCCAAGATTGCGTTCACTGATGCAGCCTTTTCCATTAGAAGCCTTTCAAAATATGATTAGACAGCATAATTGTCTGGCAGGCGTGGTGTCAAATGTCCCGTTTGACACCAGCTCAGGCACAGGTTCGTCGGGCTTCGGGGAAACCCGACCTACAAGGCTGTCAAACCAGTCGTTTGACAGCACGCCATGATCGCTACCAGTTCTCTTCGTTCAGCTCGAAATGAGCCTGGACATGAGCACATGCCGGACAAAGCTCGGGCGCTTCTTTGCCAATATGAAGATACCCGCAATTGCGGCATCGCCACACGCATTTCATGCCGCGGTTGAACACGCGTTTTTCGTCAATGTTCGCAATGAGTGCATTATATCTTTTCTCGTGGTGCTTTTCCGCCACGGCGATGGCTGAAAAGACAGCGGAAATGTCCTTATGCCCTTCCTCTCTTGCGATCTTGGCAAATCCCGGGTACATTTCGGAATGCTCGTATCTTTCGCCGGCAGCCGCCTCGGCGAGATTTTCCCGCGTGGTACCGATCACTCCGGCGGGAAAAGTCCCCGTGATTTCCACCATACCGCCTTCCAATAATTTGAACAGCCGTTTGGCATGCTCCTTCTCCTGGTCGGCGGTCTCGGCGAAAATAGCCGCCATCTGCTCAAAGCCTTCTTTCCGCGCGGCGCTCGCGAAATACGTGTATCGATTCCGAGCTTGAGATTCTCCGGCAAAAGCAGTCAAAATATTCCTTTCTGTCCTGCTTCCCTTCAGGTCACTCATTTTCGTCCTCCCTGACTGGTAGGCACCTGAGATGGGTCCCGAGACGCATCAATCGCCAATGTCCGGGATCACATGATCTTCCAATCCGCGTTTGCGGCAGTCTGAACAAACGCCCAGGAATTTCAAACTGTGACCAACGATCACGAAATCCCGTGGGGCGTACTTGATGCTCTCAAGAAAAGTCATCGATGCGATTCTCATGTCACCGATCCGGTCACAGTAGATGCACCGGATGTGATAGTGATCGCTCATGTCGCCGTCGTACCTTCGCTGCGCACCCGCCATGTCCAATTTCCGAGCCAGACCATGCCGGCACAAGAGTTCCAAATTCCGGTAAATCGTCCCCAGGCTTACATTCGGCAACTGCTGTCGAACCGCCCAATACACCTGATCTGCTGTTGGATGAGTGTCCGCGGACTTCAGCATCTCAAGGATTGCCTTGCGTTGTCGAGTCATTTTCGCTCCACCGTCCTGCGGTTTGACCGAACTTCTCGCGACTGCAAAATTTCTCACCATGCTGCAATCTTTTTCGCCTGGAATACTTTTAGCCACTTGACTTAGGAATAATTATTGTTACCAATATACAGCTTTTTTCAAGAATGTCAAGGACTATTCCAAGATTTTTATGGAGGTTGGCTGCAATCGGAGTACACACACAAGACGGTTTGGAATGACCGCGACGGTTGATTCGACGATGAGGCATCTGACACGGGAATCGGAGCCACCCTCTCTTGACCAAATAGTTTACAGCACGCGGGACGATGAGGCTGACGAGAAATGATGTCAGAATCCCGTCGGTTGCCGGGACGAGATTCACGAAGAGGCAGTCATACCGATAGCAGAATAAAGTGGACAAAAAAGGCAGTCAGAGACAACAATCGGCTCGTCGCCGGAATCTCCTGCCAAGTCACCTGGAAACTTCCAGAGATTTCGCTCACAGGTAATGATATATTTTTTTCTCTAATTGTCAAGAGATTTTTTTCGATTTCCGACCGGCGCCTCACCCCCTATCCAGCGAAAGTCACCAGAAAGGCTCCGGCGATTGCCACAATAATGCCGACAATCCGGGGCAGAGTCATGGCTTCGTGCAGGAAAATCGCAGCGAATACGAAGACGAATATATTGCTGGTTTGGTTCAATGCTGCGGCGGTGGAAGCCTGCGTGTATTTGAAGCCCGCCAGCCAAAGCACCATGGAGAAATAGGCGCCCAGCACGGATCCGAACAGGGTGTACCGCCAACTGCGCTGGGTGATGATGGATGATGTGATAAGCCGACGAGCAGGATGGAACAGGATCAGCGGTCCCAGAATGGCGGCGCCTCCGAACAACCGAATTTGAGTGGACCACAGCAAGGGTGACCGGGTAAGTAACGGCTTGATCATCACGATTCCCACCGCCATTGAAGCCATGGCAGTGACGCCAAAGATGACTCCCAAGATGAGGTCGCGACGGCTAATCGGGACTTTGCCGGTCCGTCGCACAGCGGTGAGTACTGCAGAGACAATCATCCCCAGTCCAACAAATTGCCATATCGACATGGTCTCTCCCAACCACAAGAATGACAAAGAGACCACAAACGGACTGTACAGACAATCCACCACGGCGGACAACGCCGCACCCAGCCGATTCAAACTCATAAAGAACAGGGTATCGGCAATCCCGATTCCCAGAGCGCCGCTGCCGAGCAGGAGCAGATACTCCGTAACCGCTACTTTCCGGAACAGCACCTCACCGAAAAGCCACAAGGTAGGAAGGAATAGCAATGTTGCCAGAGAATTCTTGAAGAAGTTCAATCCGACGGGATGGACCGTTTCGCCGCTCTTCTTGAACAGAATAACGGCGAACGCCCACACCCAGGCGGTAGTGAACGCCATCAATTGACCGAGATAGGGGAAGGAAGGATCCATGGGAACCTGCAAAAGGAAGATGTTGGGTCACGGGCATGAGCCCTAACCCAACCTACATCTCCTTCCCCCCTACGCAGTAGGGGGGAAAAGAAGAGGGGTCACGGGTGCAGGATGAGGACACCCTGCACCACAGACTTTTGATATGCTGTCAAACGGCTCCTCAATGTGCTCTCAAATGACTGGTTTGACAACTTGAGAAGAGCGTAGACGGTGTCAAACGGGACGATTGACATCCCGACGAAGGACTTCCGGTCGGAAGCGCGACCAGCAAAGATACCAAAATACTGGATTAAAAGCAAGACAATTCGGTGCTACCAGCAGGGCTCTACCCTACCCCAGACGCGCCGGCTGGGCAACCAGAAAATTCGTCGCCCCGTCTTAAATCGCCTCCAGAAATTTCGATTACTTGATTCGGGAACCTTTTGAGAAAAGGTTGGTAATAACGGAACAAGATAATAAGATAAAGACGATCCGCATTAGCTAATATGGCAGTCCAGTCGTTCGTGTCCTGGATCGTGAGCCGCGATCGTCAATCGATTCAAGGTGCGGGTCGGTGTCATAGCGCCTGCGCCCGGTTTTTCAGTCATTGTACAAGGAGATAGTATCATGAAGTACTTAGCGATAGCATTTTCGTTTGTCGGAGTCACCAGTCTGGCGGTCATGCCCGGAATGGCACAGACCGTTAGTTCAGGCATGGTGGCGGACCTCACAGTGCCAGCGGGACAGGGAAATGGCACCGACGATATCGAGAATATCCTGACCATCCAGTTCGAGGGCATGACCCCTCACCTCGGAGAACAACTGGGTATCCGGATCATCGACAAAGCTTCGATGCAGGAAGTCACGCGCAGGGTAATTCCCAGCGTCCCGTCCGCGTCTTTTCAGGTTCCGATGAACAACGTGCCCAATGGGGGGTACTACTGGATAGATATGTACGCGGATTTGAACGGCAACGGATTGTACAATCCGCCGCCGGTCGACCACGCATGGCGATTGAACGTCGATAACCTCCGAGGAGATTCCACCATCACCTTCGTTCACAACACCAGTTTCTTCGACATCGATTGGGTGTACCAGCTTCAGCTTGACATCCGCGATGCTTCGCCGCACATCGGGAATATGTTCCAGGCAAGGGTGCTGCGCGATAGCGATGACATGGAGATGGGAAGAGCCAGCGTTGACAACGTCACTAACGCCGACTTCTCCGTATTCATCCCCGGCTTGCATCTAAGCGAAGAATACCACGTGGATTTCTACTTCGATTCCAACCACAACGGGCATTATGATGCACCGCCCCTGGACCATGCCTGGCGACGAGACTTCTCGAATCCGAACGGGGACGCCACCGTGGTTTTCACTCATGGAGTCGATTTCGTTGACATCCATTGGGATCACTTATTGGTGATGCGCATGCATGAGATGACGCCGCATGCCGGTCAGCTTTTCGAGCTCAGGGTAGTGGAAGAAAGCAGCCAACAGGAAGAAGGCTTGATGAGTCTGCCGGCAATACTGCTGCCCGAGTTCATGATGTTAGTGCCGTCCCTCGAATTCGGTCACGATTACCGCGTCGATTTCTACGCGGACATGAACATGAATGGTCAGTACGATCCTCCGCCGACAGATCATGCCTGGAGGATCACTTTCACCGACAACACCGGCGATGTTGTCCAGGACTTCACCCACAACACGAATTTCACCGATATTCAATGGCCCTATCTGTCCGTGGGCGGCGACCCGGATCAGTTGCAGCCACGGGCGTTTGCACTGGAACAGAACTATCCCAATCCATTTAATCCATCGACGGCAATCGCCTACGATCTTCCGAGCGAGAGCCATGTGACACTGAAGGTGTACAATATGCTGGGACAAGAAGTGGCGACGTTGGTGGACAATCAGGTCTCGGCGGGTCGGCACACCGTCATCTGGAACGCAGCCAGCCACCCAAGCGGTATCTATTTCTATCAATTGACCGCGGCAGGCGCCACTGCGACCGGCAAAATGGTGTTGCTGAAGTAAGTTCCTCTGAGGGTAGGAACAAAGGGCGGTCAATCGACCGCCCTTTTTTGTTGGGGTCTAAGGGCACGATCCCGGGGGATCGTGCCCCTACGCGAATGCGCTTACACGGGTGTGACGCCCGTGGTCCGAACGAAGCTACATTACTTGATCAGTACCATCTTACTGGTGGTTTTGAAGCCGCCCGCATCGATGGCATAGAAGTAGATGCCCGAAGCATCGCCGGAGCCATCCCAAGTGACTTTGTAACTGCCGGATGCCTGTATCTGGTCAATCAGAGTGGCGACTCTTCGACCCAGTACATCGAACACTTCGATCCTCACATGAGCAGCAGTCCTGAGCTCATAGGGAATCGTCGTCGTTGGATTGAACGGATTGGGATAATTCTGACCAAGCGAGAATCGCGAAGGAATGCCATTGCTGGCATGTCCAACCGTAGGCGTGCCCTCAGTAGTCAAGGCTTTGATGCAGAAGTTGGCGGTGGTATCTCCGGCATAGTATAGGTCCTGCCAGGCAAGACCGTCATAGTAGTAGCTCTGTCCGGGGTCGGCACGCGATTCTACGATGACTCGACCTGCAGCGCCCAACAGCACCGGCACATCGGAGGTGCAATCATAGGGTTGTCCGCCATCGGACAACAAGAGGTACACGTAGAAATCATCGTCTGCCTGCAACCCTGCGGCAGAATCCAGATCCACGGTATGGAAGCCCTTGTGGTCTAAGCTCCCTATTTTCGTAGTGAGGAGATCCAGCAGATCTCCGCCCTCGAATCGGTCATAGACATTGAGGGTATAAGTCACGCTGTCGGCGGCGGTGAAGAAACTGACCGCCTGCAACATTTCGGCGTTCGGGAAACTGCCGGTCGCTGTGAAAGCGTTGAACGCCTCGTAGCAATCATCCCTGGTCGCACGCCAGCCATGGTAATCGTGGTAGTATATCTTGTCATAGGGCATTGGAACGACGTTGATATGTGACACCGCGCCCATATCCGGCTGCTGACCGCACCATTTGTCGTAGTAGGAAATCCAGAAATAGCCTTGATTACCCCACCAGGTGCCCCAACTATTCTTGCATAGCCAGGCGCCGGGATACGGAGCCTGCGTCACGAAATTGTCGTCCCAGCCGATAATCGCGACGGCATGGTTAGGGTCCAGGTTGCTGGATGGGGGCTGGTAATGCACGTAGCCCTGCCAGAACGCATCATCGACGCACATGCAGGTGCCCATGACTCCGTAGGTCATGATCTTGTTCTTGATGACGTCGATATTTTGCAGGCTTGCGCCTGCCGTGTACCATTCGATGTGGCGGGGGTAATAGTAGTGCCAACTGGGATTCGACCTGGGAGGTGGGACCTCGAAGGACTGCCCGTCGATATCTCGGACAGCTCCTTCCCCGCGGGTCAAGTATGCGGATGCAACACGATAGTCGCCTCCCATGTGGACTTCCAGACCGGATCCGGTCGGCGGATGCAAGTCATCGTTGTTATACTGATTAAAGCCGTTCCACCAATCCAGGTGATATTCCGCCAGATTCGGTTCTCCGGATTCGCCATTCGCTTCCCAATTTCCGGTCATCAACAGGTTGCCTTCCATGGACGCCATCACGCCATGGGTCCAGCAAGTCCCGCCTTGTTGGCTTTTGACTGATGTCACATAATTGTGACCACCGACATTGCGCAAATCGTAGGTGGCAGGCGGCTGAGCCATCGCAAATCCCCCTACCAGAATCGTGACCATCCCCAGCATGGTCTTGGCTGTCGAAACCATAACGCCTCCCGGGTTCCCAAAAAATCTTACTATGAGATCAACTTCTAAATCACGAGACTCACTAGATCCAATTATTCTCTCGCAGTGTTCGCTCAAGATCTCTTTCCAATAAATTGAACGCGGTAAGTTGTCGCAACCGCGAAAAATCATCAATCAGTTCCGACACTCTTCGCAATCCACCTCCCAAATCCCTTTCGAACATTTTTAGCTTTCTACCAGTTTGCTCACTAGCCTGACATAACAATTCACGAAGAACCAACTTCGGATCTTGTATGGACTCGATACGATTCAGAGCAGGTATCTCAAGTGTCACGTGTCCATTCGGATTCCCTGCTGTCTCTCTAATTGCTTTCTCATTAAATAAAAACCAAGCTTCCGTCTTGCGAACTGGGATAATGCACATAAAAGGAGGCACATTCACAAATTCTTCAGCTTGCCTAGTTGCATTGGATATTTCATCACGCCTTTTTTCTGGAGAATCTCGATCAGAATCCCTATGAATAAAAAGCAGATCACATGGATAAAGCTCAACACATTTTCTGATCCTGTTATCGAGGGTTCTTGGCGGATTCGGCAGACGCCTCATGTCAGCCCATACAATCTGAATGGCTTTGTCACTTAAATAGAAATGCAGTAACCAGGAGATTAAGCAAATTAGCCCTTGGTCTGATGATCCTTCGGTGATCAAAGAACATCGAATATTAGGCATGATGGTCAGTGGGGAAACGGAATTTTAAGTGGTTGGATATCTTCTCGATCTATGACCCTTTTCGACTTCGCAGGATAACCTCGGCGCCGAATCTTACTTGATTTAAGATCATAATCTGGGAGATGCTCTTTTGACAGTGCCGGATTCAGATATCCGAGCAACTTGCCCCTGTCGCAAATCTCAGGCCGCTCGGAACTGGGAGTGCGATCGGCACGCCATGTATCTAGCAGGCAACTGAAAACCGCGCCCTTGGAATGCTCTGACTTGAATCTGACTTCCCGCAATTCCGCTAGCATCAAACTATCATCCGTAACCTGTTGCACTACTGATGGCGAATGAGTGTTAACAATAATCTGGCGGAGAGGGTTGTCTAACCCCGAGGGTTCTCCGGGGTCTGTTGCGATGTCATTAAGCAATCTTATCATAGCCGGAATCCTCTCGGGATGGATTCCGTTTTCTGGTTCTTCCATACACAATAATCCAGCCGATTCGGGATCTTGCAAGATAATTGCCAATGCCAAAAAGCGCAAAGTACCATCTGATAAAGCCCGAGCGGCATGTCTTGTGTTATCTTTGCCCTCAACAAATAGGGTCAATAATTCTCTTTTTTCATCACGGTCTATTGAAATTGCTCGCACATCGTCAATTAGTTCGGACAAACGATTTGCAACTTGTGCATACACTCTGCTGGAATTTTTCAGTATGTTTTCCGCTTGGCGTTCTCCGGTATTTTCATGCTGCGCCAGTCTATATAAGGTCGCAGGTAGATGTGATCCATCGGAACCAAGTTTTGATGGCGCAGAAAAACTATCAGGTTGCCGCAGAGCCGATGGTTCAAGCTGTAGCAAACGCCAGGATTGCATTTCTCTACGAGCGAGCAATGCAGTGGGGCTCTCAGCCGCATTGGTAGATGACAAAACTGTTCTGGGTAATTTCTCTGCTGATCGAGATAGTGCTTTGCCTTGTACCCCATCCTGATGTAGTCTAATAACTGAACCTCCTCCATCCATGACAGTTGATATGAATGGGGCTTTCCCTCGACGTCCAGTAATAACAGAATTCAACCAGTCTTTATCATTATGAAAAAGTATATGATTCCGCGCGTCCGTCTTTTTTATACGCACCAATTCCTCTTTTAGAAGCTCAAGCGAACCCAACGAACTCATGTGATTTCCAGATCTGTATCCAAGAGATAGGGAATAGTTAAGAAATGTCGTGGTTGCTTCTGCTATTTGCCCAAGGTCGTCTTCGCCTTCTCTTGGCACAATCATCTCAACCTTAAAGGACATTTCATCGGCAATCTCATCACCGTATCTTG
>Ga0214473_10000267_pt1 | contig 72791 bp, 71 predicted proteins | sample RVTome_7_FD_203509 | JGI IMG/M metagenome (GOLD analysis project Ga0214473, IMG submission 203509) | Soil microbial communities from uranium-contaminated site in the Upper Colorado River Basin, Wyoming, United States - RVT98D197 | ecosystem: Environmental > Terrestrial > Soil > Contaminated >...
ATCCTCTGATGAAAGCGCCACATAACCGGCAGTTGCTCCTATCAGGCCTTTGCAGTGAAGGAATATCTCTTTTGCCGCATCATTAAACTCACGGTGTTTTAATGCAGCGCGGGAGCTTTCAAAAAGCGCTGCGCTTAGTTTACTGCCCTTTTCAACCGCCTCTTCTGCATGTTTACGCTCTGTGATGTCCCGAACGATGGCCTGCAGCATTATCTTACCGCCGACCTCAATGCGATTGAGGCTTACCTCGGCATCAAAGAGCGTCCCATCGAGCCCCTTGTGCTTCCATTCGAAGAATTGCGGCACACCGGAGAAAGCTGCGGCGATCTTCTCGAGCGCTTTCTCCTTTGAATCGCGTGCATCCGGCTGAAGCGGCGGTGAGAACTCATACGGTTTCCGGTTCAGAATCTCCTCGCGCAGACATCGAAACATCTGTTCCGTTTTCGGATTGCAGTCAACGAAGGTGTCTTCCGTCATGAGGAAGATGGCGTCGTTCGCGTTCTCGAACAGCGTCCTGAATTTCACTTCGCTTTGCCGCACAGCCTCCTCATCCCGCTTCCGCTCAGTGATGTCCTGCATAGTCCCAAACATCTTTATCGGATTGCCTGTATCATCATAAGTGACTTCAGCTTCTGCATGGACAAATCTCTTTGAGCCATCAGATAAGATAATGCGGAAGTCAATGTTATACGGTTTCTTTTCAAAGAGAGCTTCGTGATTTGCCCTTTTTACAAACTCTATGTCATCAGGGTCTACGCAATGCATGAACGCCTCATACGTTCCTTCAAACTTCTGAGGGTCTATGCCAAAAATCCGATAAACCTCCTCGGAGCCTACTTCCTTATTGTTTACGATATCCCATTCCCAGTTTCCAAGGTTGGCAATTTTCTGGGCTTTACGCAGTCCGGCTTCGCTTTGTTGAATTTTTTCATAGCTGATGACATTCTGCAGAGATACAGAGATAATATCTGAAATAGACTTATACATCTCTATCTCCCTGTCAGAGAGCTTTATCCCCGCCGACAGATAGAGACAGAGGACTCCTAACATTTTATCTCTTGATTTCAAGGGAAGGATTATATGCCCGTGGTCTTTAGCGTCAGGGTATGTCCTTGAATGCCTTTTGTCTTCTTCGCTGTCTCCCGATACTATGATTTCGCCTTTTTCAACGCAGAGTCCGCAGAGACATTCTCCATAAGGCACAGTGGAACAAAGCCCTGCATGTTCATCACTGAAATTGCGGGATACCATGAGCTTAAGGGTCTTTGTATCCTCATCGCATAAAAATATTGCTCCTTTCTTTTCTATCGAAAGGGGTTCAAGGCTGAGTATTGCATTTAAGACCTTATCAAGCATGACTTCAAGCGTAAGTGACTGGCCTGCCACTGTTGAGACCGCATTCAATACAATAAGCTCTTGCAGATGCTGTATATTCTCTGTGAAAAGCTGGTTCAGGTTTTGAGCCATACTGTTGAAAGCGCTGCCAAGCACGCCGATATCATCGCTCGTTTTTACATCAACCCTGACATCAAAATTTCCGCTTTCAATATGTTTTGCCGCATCCCTGAGTCTCAACACGGGCTGAACAATGCTTCGCCTTACAAAAAATATGATGGAGACTGATGCAATAACAAAAAATCCGAGAATATATAGCCTGAAGATGTCAAAATTCCTTATTTCTCTGCGTTGGTCGTTTTCTAATGAGTCCACAAGGGCAGTTGCTTTGCCTATATTATCACGAATAGCTGAGTGGCACATTGTGCATGATTTCTCCTTTTTCTTTGGAGGAGACTTCATGAGGCTTTTAATAGTAGGCTTTTGTGTATTTTCCCATAATTCTATCAGTGTATTAAGATTAGCAATGGGTTCTTTTTCACGCCTTGGTATCGGCTCCAGTCCGAGGTTCTTGCTTCCGTCCCTCAAACCATGAAGCGTCTCCTCGTATTCAGCCATCAACTTCTCAATCCCTTTTGCATGAGACTTTCTGTCAGGGGCAGGCAAGCGCCTTGTCAGTACCATTGCCTTATATCCTATGCTGCTGATTATAGCCCTCAGTCTGCCTGCAAGGGCTATCCTTCTGGCTTCGTATTCTATATGGTGTGTGAAAGCAAAATCAGCATAGATATAGGCAGCAGCGAATATGAACATTATGAGGCTGATGAATATAAATTTTGCGGTAAGGGATTTGAATTTAAGCATGGTTACAGCAGCCTCCTTAAAAAATCCCTTGCACTTAATATTTCTATTTCTTTATAAGATTTGAGATCAAGCAGATGTCTGTCCCCTGATACAATACAGTCAGCGTTAGAAACACAGGCGCATTCTATAAATTTATCGTCATCTTTGTCCCCTTTAACAACCCTCATTATGCCTTCTATCTTTATGTCGTTAGAATAAGATTCTATATCTTTTATAACCATCTTCACTTCAATGTCTGTAAAATTAAATTTATCTTTCAGCTTTAAGGAGAGCTCGGAGATTATCTCTTTGCATAGGAAAAGTTCAACGACTCCTGCTTTTGCAAGCAGCAAACATCTGTACGGCAATCCTTTCCATAAAAGTCCTGATATAAGGATATTGGTGTCATAGACGACCCTCATCAGCTATTCTCGTGTAAGATATTATCAATCAATTTCTCTTTTTCTTCTTCTGATAGAAGGTGGGGATTGATGCCCCTTTTTTGACAAAATGCCAGAAATTTTTTCTCTCCAATATTTGAAATCTTCTCAATGCCTTGCATATCCTCAACTATAAGCCTTTTAAGCAATAGCCGCCTCTTTTTTTTAGGCAACTGCTCTACGAGAGAGATTATCTGTGTGTCCTTTATCTCTATGTTTAACTGCGGCATAAATACCTCCTTCTTTCTAAAGTTTCTTAAAGGACTTGCATGCCTTTATTTAAGTATATCACAAGGCTTGCAACCCTCGGACTCCGATTTTGCGGTAAGAGATTTGAATTTAAGCATGGTTTATTCCTTAGAGAAGCTGGTCTTTGTCCTCTCTTTCTCTTACGGCCTTTCTCGGCTTTATAAGTTGTGCAAGTTTTTTCTCCTTATGAATAAGCCTTGCAAGCTCATGGGTCTTTTCCTGTTCCTTTTTTGACAGGAGTTCATATAATTCAATAACGTCATAATCATCCTTTGGTCCGCCTGCCTTCAACTTCATGGCTATAAGATAAGGTTTTGGAAGAACGGGGAATGGTATATCTTCCAATGGAGTTGCCAGCTTTGTACCCTCCAATTCCCACTTGTATTTAGTGACAATAAAATCAACCCTTGGATACTCACCTGATTTATCATGAATAAATATGACATCATGCTTAAAAGGGTCATCCATGATCTTACTGCCTTCTATTAATTTAATTTCAAGATTGTCTGGAATTGTCTTTTTGAGCAGACTAATAAAAGCCATGGTGTCTTTTTCATGAATACTCTCTGTATAAATGCAAAAGTCAACATCCACGGTTGTCCTTTCTACACCATGGGCAATCGCCGCATACCCTCCAGCAAGGGCGATGCTTACCCTATCATATCTGTTAAGAGACGCTACAATCTTATTTATGATTTTTAATGTATCTTCTATAGACTTCATATTCTTGTATGCCTTTTGTCTTTGCTTTTAATGAGATAACATGATTAAATACGGTATTCATCGTCTTTATACGTTCTAAGGGCGTCAATGCCATAAATTCCTTTTTCATCACCTTTTTTTTCTGCTCCATTATTCCTGTTGACATATTTTCCTTTCCCTTACGTCCTTGTATTCCCTTACTAAGGAGTTCATAAGTAAAACCTCACAGTTTGTCATTCCCCCGAGCAGCTCGGGACGGGCATGAAGGATAAAGTTTTATGTGTCTTTACTTATGAACTGATTTTTAAATACATGCCTTTATTTAAGTATATCACAAGGCTCACAACCCTCGGACTCCGATTTTGCGGTAAGAGATTTGAATTTAAGCATCAGTTACCTCGTTAAGACATCTTATTACAGTCATCAATCTGATTATATGATTCAAATCATACTCCAAAGCTTATCCGTTCTTCTGCCTGTCAGGCTTGAATACGACAACTGCCAGCGGCGGCAATGTGATGCTTATGGAATGAAGCTTTCCGTTCCACGAAATATCCTCTGATAAAATACCGCCCGAGTTTCCTGTATTGCTCCCTCCGTATTCAGACGAATCACTGTTTAAAATCTCTTTATATAAACCCGATTCTGGCACGCCGAGCCTGTAATTATATCTCGGCGCTGGAGTAAAGTTGCACACAAACACAAGAAAATCTTCAGCCCTTTTCCCCTTTCTTATAAATGATATTACGCTCTGCTCTGTATCGTGAAAATCTATCCACTCAAAACCTGAATAATCAAAATCAACCTCATGTAGCGGCGGCTCTGCTCTGTAAAGCCTGTTCAGGTCTTTTATATAATGCTGAAGCTTTTGATGAGGCTCATACTGAAGAAGGTGCCAGTCAAGGCTGTGGTCAAAGTCCCATTCATCCCACTGCCCGAACTCGCCTCCCATAAAAAGCAATTTCTTCCCCGGATGTCCGTACATGAAACCATACAGCAGTCTCAGGTTTGCGAACTTCTGCCACATATCTCCGGGCATCTTGCCGAGCATTGAACTCTTCCCGTGCACAACCTCATCATGAGAAAGGACGAGCATAAAATTCTCCGTGAAGGCATAAAGAAGGCTGAATGTAAGATTGCCATGGTGATGCTTCCTGTAAACAGGGTCTTTTGAAAAATACTCGAGCATGTCATGCATCCATCCCATATTCCATTTAAGACTGAAGCCAAGCCCGCCAAGATGCACCGGCCTTGATACGCCTGTCCACGCAGTCGATTCCTCTGCAATCGTGAGGATGCCGGGATGATGCCGGTGAACAACTTCGTTAAATCTTTTCAGAAAATCTATCGCCTCAAGGTTTTCCCTTCCTCCGAATACATTTGGAATCCATTCGCCTTCTTTTTTTGAATAATCAAGGTAAATCATTGAGGCAACAGCATCAACACGCAAACCGTCTATGTGATATTTTTCAAGCCAGAAGAGAGCGCTTGATATTAAGAAATTCCTTACCTCATTTCTCCCGTAGTTGAATATCAGCGTGCCCCAGTCTTTGTGCTCGCTTTTCCTCGGGTCTGCATGTTCATAAAGGGCTGTGCCGTCAAAATATCCAAGGCCATGAGCATCTTTCGGAAAATGAGCGGGAACCCAATCGAGGATAACACCGATGTTGTTCTGGTGGCATTTATCAATAAAATACATAAAGTCTTCAGGCTCCCCGTGTCTGCTTGTCGGAGCAAAATACCCTACTGTCTGATAACCCCACGAAGCGTCCAGAGGATGCTCTGTTACAGGCATGAGTTCAATATGGGTATATCCCATGTCCTTTACATAGCCAATCAGCCTATCAGCAAGCTCCCTGTAAGTGAGGAAACGGTTTTCTTCCTCTGGCATACGCATCCATGAGCCGGGGTGCGCCTCATAAACAGAGACAGGAGAGTCAAACCAGTTTTTTCTTGAGCGCATTTCAAGCCATTCGCCGTCATTCCATCGGTATCTGTTTATGTCATATACAACAGATGCGCTTTTGGGCCTGACCTCAAAATAAAATGCATAGGGGTCCGCCTTCAGAAAGATTTCACCGGACTTTGATTTTATCTCAAACTTATAAACCTCCCCTTCATCAAGCCCCGGGATAAATATCTCCCACACGCCTGATGAGCCCAGGACACGCATCTGATGCCTTCTTCCGTCCCAGTTGTTGAAATCACCCGCAACGCTGACCCGTTTTGCATTCGGCGCCCACACTGCAAAATGAATGCCTTTAATCCCATTAACCTCAATAACATGGGAGCCGAGTTTTTCGTATTTCTTGTAGTGGCTTCCCTCGCCTATCAGATGAAGGTCAAAATCCGAAAACACAGGCAGGAATGAATAAGGGTCAGAAAATTCAGAGATGCGGTTATCAGATGTTTTTACCTTAAGTTTGTACTGGAAAAAATCTTTCCTTTTTTCAAAGTTCTTTTCAAAAAACCCTGCCTTGCTCGTTTTTTCCATTTCATAGGATTTGTTTTTGCCGGCATCAACAACCCACGCCTTATCAGCCTCAGGCATAAATGCACGTACTGTGATCGCTTTTTTACTGTCAGCTCCTATTTCGTGCATCCCCAATACAGTGAAAGGATCCCAGTGCTCCGCCTTAATAATCAATTTGATATGTTCTTTAAGCGTCATTTTTTACTGCCTTCCCACCTTCTGTAAATCTCATGCTCCACTCCGACAGCGTCAAGGATTTTACCTGCCATGAAATCAACCATATCGTCAATCTTTTTGGGTTTGTGATAAAAGGCTAAAACAGGAGGCGCAATCTTCACCCCGATTCTTGAGAGCTTGAGCATGTTCTCAAGATGTATTGCGCTGAACGGCATCTCCCTCGGCGAAAGAAGCAGTGTCCTTCCCTCTTTTATCGTCACATCAGCAGCCCGCTCTATGAGGTTATTTGCGTAACCATTCGCAATGCCTGAAAGCGTCTTCATGGAACACGGCACAACGAGCATCCCGTCTGTTTTAAATGAACCGCTTGCGACAGGCGCATCCATCTGTGTGTTCTCATAAAAGAAAAGCCTGTCTGTTTTAAAATACTTCCTGATTTTATCTTCTCTTAACTTTGAATTTTGTCCCGAATAAATCGGGATAAACTTTGAACTTTTTTTAATTGCCCAGTCAATGCCTGTCTCATCCTCTATTATTGAGAATGACTGTGATGATATTATGAGATGAACATGAGAAGTCTTGAGTAATTCTCTTAGAACTCTTATTCCGATTATCGAGCCGCTTGCGCCGCTTATGGCAAAAATATATTTCTTCATCTGAAAATCCACCTCTTTGTCATTCTGGCTTGTCCATTTGTCATTCTGGCTTGTCCAGAATCTTTCTTTACGATTCCTGACAAGCAGGAAGGATTCCGAACAAGTCGGAATGACAGAAAAAGAAGCGGGAATGACATTTTTATTCCCTTTTTGTGCTGACTTGTTTCTGTCGGCATGATTGTTTCATTTCAGCCTCTCCAACACCTTTTGCGCATCTTCCCAAACAAGCCATTTGTCCTTCGGATTTCTCAAGAGATACGAAGGGTGAAATGTCGGCATCAGCGGAATATTTCCAAGCTGATAGAATTTTCCTCTCAGTTTGCCTATCGGAATCTTAACACCAATAAGCGTCTGCGTGGATACGCGGCCAAGCGAAACTATAACCTTCGGAGAGATTATCTCCGCCTGTTTTCTTATGAATGGAGAACAGGCGTTAATCTCGTCTTCCTCCGGGTCTCTGTTGAAAGGAGGCCTGCATTTCACGATATTGCCGATATAGACATCCTCTCTCTTAAATCCCATCTTCTCTATCAGTTTTGTAAGCAACTGTCCTGCCTTGCCCACAAAAGGCCTGCCCTGAATGTCCTCGTCTTCGCCGGGTCCTTCGCCAATGAACATTATTTCTGCATCTATGCTGCCTTCCCCAAAGACAATGTTCTTCCTCCCCTTTGAGAGCTTGCACCTCTGACAATCACCGATCTCATCTCGAAGATTCTTCAGCGCATCCTTCTTTTGCTGTGAATTGAGCGTGGATGCACGATGCACGATGCATGATGCATGATTTTTTTTATCCTGAATCCTGTATCTTGTATCCTGTATCTTGTTAAGCGGTATTCTCTCAATCCCCATCGCCTGATAAAACTCAAGCACTGTCTTTATATCTTCTGCAATATTTTTCATCTGAAAATACCCATCTTTGTCATGTCCCGAAAGCTTTCGGGGCATCCTTCTTCAAGAAAGATTCCCGACAAGCGGGAATGACATTTTCATTGCCCTTTGTACCGGCTTGTCGGCATGTGTGTTTCATTTTTTTAAACTTTCAACTTCTAACTCTAAACTCATAACTGTTTTTAACGCTCTCCCCATTTAAGTTTTGTCCTTAATATCTGGAAGTAATCTCTCTCAAACGGGATAATAAGCCTTGTCTTAAACGGCGACCTCTTGATTTCCACAACGTCATCCTTCCTGAGAGAAAATCCAACCTGTCCGTCAAGCGTGAGGAACACATCCTCGCTGACAGATTTAAGTATTATTTCTATAAGCGCGTCATCAGGAAGCACGGTGGGCCTGTTTGTCAGCGTATGCGGGCAGATAGGCGTAAGAGCTATACAGTCAAGCGTCGGATAAAGCACGGGGCCGCCTGCTGACAACGAGTATGCTGTTGAGCCTGTCGGAGTTGATACGATAAGCCCGTCCGCCTTAAAGAGGGTTACATAGGCCTTGTTAATATATGTTTCAAGGTCAATAATCCTTGCAAGGGCGCCTTTATTTATAACCACATCATTCAGCACAGTATATTCGGCAATTTTTTCCCCATGCCTGTGTATGTGCGCGGTAAGCATCATCCTGTCTTCAATTGAATATTCGCCTGAGAGTGTCTTGTCCATTGCATTGCACACTTCCTCTTTCTGAACCTCTGTGATGAACCCAAGCCCTCCGAGATTGACTCCGAGTATGGGAACGCCTCTTTCGCAGACAAGCCGTGCAACATTGAGCATTGTGCCGTCACCGCCGAGAACGACTATCATATCAACAAGGAAAGGCATTTCAGAGCGTGGATAGCCTTTCATCTTAAGCAAAGAGGCTGTTTCCGAATCCAGAAAAACTTCAAGCCCTCTGTTATTCAGCCACGGCAGGAAATCTTTCAGTATCTCTATAGGCTCAGATCTTCCCGCTTTAGATACGATTCCAATCTTTTTCATCTATTCCCTCAATCGTAATATCCCTTGCTTCTGTATCTATAATAGCAAATTTTACCCTTATAAAATCATCCTGTATTTCTCCGAGGCGTTCAGCCCATTCAATAACGGTAATGCCGTCGCTGTAAATATAATCCCATACTCCTGTTTCATCAATATCAGCGTTCTTTTCAAGCCTGTAAAGGTCTATATGGTAGAGCGGGATTTCACTGTCATATTCCGCAATTATCGTAAAGCTTGCGCTTGTAATATCCCTGTCTGAAATGCCCAGCGCCTGCGCAATGCCTTTAACAAATATTGTCTTGCCTGCGCCAAGCTCGCCATAGAGACAAACGACATTATGAGGCCTCAGCAATTTCCCGAGCCTGAAGCCTATCATCTGCGTCTCTTCCGTATTTCTGCTTAAAAACTTCATCTCTTATGCAACCTCGCCTGTCCTGCCTATTAAAAAAGAATCCCTATAAATCCGCCCTGTCTTCCTGTTGTGCCTTTTGCAAACCTGTATGAATAAAATTTATCAGGATGACAGTAGGTGCATTCGTCGGACACCCATATATTTTCTTTGGGAACGCCGGCAGATACCGCCTGATACTTATTTGCCGATGCAAGGTCAAGACAATAAAATCCCCCCATCCCCCCTTTACTAAAGGGGGGCAAAGGGGGATTGTGATATTCGCCGCTGCCTGTTGCCTTTTCAACAGACTCAAGGACATCATACCCTACGTGGTAACAGCACCATCTTATGCTCGGGCCTATGGCTATCTTAATATCAATAGGGAAAGAACTGAACCTCTCTTGCATTGCTTCTACTGATTTCTTAAGTATTGAAGCTGCCGTGCCCCTCCATCCTGCATGAACAACTCCGATTACATTTTTCTTTGCATCGTGCAAAAGCACAGGCACGCAGTCTGCAACCTGAATTCCAAGCAGAATGCCCTTATTGCCGGTTATCACGGCATCTGCAATTCTGGGACTCAAATCCGAATCCAGCACAAGCGCCTTGTCTGTATGTTTCTGTATCGGAAGATAAATCTTTTGCTTGTCAATAGATGCAGCTACGGATATTTTTTCAATGTCAGCGCCCGGAGATTTGCCGGTAAAAAAGGCTTTCACATGACTGCCGAATATATCGGGGAATATAAGCGTTTCCATTAATTTTTTCTGTCATTGCGGCTTGTCCGCAATCTTTCTTTTTATGTGTTACAGGGTATATAACTCTGAATGATTCCGGTCAAGCCGGAATGACGACACTGAAAATTGCTCGCAATTTATTTCTTCAGAAAAGAAAACGCCTCCGGAATTGAATCTATAATATCGGATGCAATCAGTGAATGTTCTCCCTTGCTTTTTGCGGCTATGTCTCCTGCAAGCCCATGCATATAAACTCCAAGGATTGACGCCTCAAGCGGGTTTAAACCCTGCCCTAAAAACCCTGAAAGCATTCCCGCCAGAACATCCCCCGTTCCAGCGCTCGCCATACCTGAATTGCCTGTCGGATTGATGAATACTCTGCCTTCAGGCTCGGCAATTACTGTCGGCACACCTTTAAGAACAAGATATGTCCCCGTTTCTTTCGCGAATTTCGTTGCTATATTTATTCTGTCTTTTTCTATATACCGTATTATCTCAGTAATCCCCCCCCGCCCCCCTTTAGCAAAGGGGGGTAAAGGGGGATTTGTTCTTGCATCCTGCATCTTGTATCTTGTATCGTTCAAGAGCCGCGCCATCTCTCCGGCATGAGGCGTAAGAATTATCGGTGCCTTCGCTTTTTTGAGAATCTGTTTATTGCCCTCAAGTGAATTTATAGCATCAGCATCAATAACTGCAGGAACTGTTGAATTCAATAAAAGTGCTCTGACAAGTTTTTTAGTATCACCGGTAACAGAAATTCCGGGACCGATTGCAAGCACATCAGCCTTTTCAGAAAGAAATTCCATGATCTTTTCCAATGCCTTTGACGAAAGCGTCCCGTCTCCTTTGTCAGGCAAAGGCAGGGTCATCTCTTCTGTAACCCTCGACTGAAAAACATCCATCAACGATTCCGGAACTCCTATTGTCACAAGCCCTGTGCCTGCCCTTAGGCATGCCTTTGCGCACATGAATGCAGCGCCTGTTTTCCCTCTTGAGCCTGCAATAACAAGCACATGGCCATAATCGCCCTTATGCGAATATTTCTGCCTCTCTGGAATTAACAGGGACACATCCCCTTTTTCCAGAAGCTTTGCCTTAAGCTTTTCCGAGTGAAGCAATTCCTCAGGAAAGCCGATATCTTCAATAAAAAGCCTTCCTGCATAATCAGCGCCCGGATAAAGCAGATGGCCTCTTTTTGGAAGGCCAAATGTAACGGTATAATCCGCCCTGACTGCCTCACCCGTAATCTGCCCTGTATCTGATGAAATGCCTGAGGGGATGTCAACAGAAATTACAGGAGCATCCGAGCTGTTGATAAACGATATAATCTCAGCTGTCTTTCCTAAGATATTTTTGCTTAACCCCGTGCCGAAAATTGCATCTATAATCAAAGCGCTGTGAAGGTCTTTTTCTGTGATATAATCCCGAAACTCAACTGCTGCTCCCGCTTTTTTAGCTATCTTATATTGCAACAGACAGTCCGGGCTTAGCTTGTTTTCCCTTGAAAGAAGAATGATTTTTACATTCCAGCCCCATTCATGAAGATTTCGTGCAATAACAATGCCGTCTCCGCCGTTATTGCCTCCACCACAAAGAGCAACAACTTTTCTACGAAAAAGTTTAGAGTTCAGAGTTTGGAGTTCGGAGTCTTTAATCTTGGGTCTCTGGTCTTTGGTCTTCCCAAAAAGCTTTTTAATCTTTTCCGTAACAACAAGCCCTGCCCTTTCCATAAGGACAATCCCTGAGATGCCATAATCCTTTATGGTCACCCTGTCAATCTCTCTCATCTCCTCTGCCGTTACAACTTTCATCTTCTCAGGAGAAACCTCCCTTTTAATTTCTCTGCATCTGGGCTTATGCTTGGGCTTTGCTGGACGTTGATTTGTTTTGCCTCGTCTTCAACCAACGGTTTAATGTATTCGTAAATTTCTGCGATGTTTTTCTTGCCACCTTTTAATGCCTTGAGGAAATAATAGGTAAATACGCCATGACCTTTTTCAGGAGATGAAGTGCTAATCTGCGTGCCCTGTGTTGCTGAAAGAACTGCAATGTTTGAAGGGAGAACTGTGCTTGTTGTCATCATCACCAAAGGCCTTGCGCCTTTTGCAAGAACGCTCCTTCCGCCAGCGCCTGAGAAACAGGAATCAAGCACAACCGTAACCTCTGCAACCTGAAGTTTTCCGAGGCTGTCATAAAGACTTTTAAGCGGATAACCTGTATCGGAGAGATAATTAGGGTCTCCGTCAAACGGAACAATATAAGCGTCTCCTGTCTTTGGCTCAGGCGCGCCGTGTCCTGAATAATAGACAAACACCCTGCTGTCGGGCTTTGCCTTGTTAGGCAGCCATGTCTTTATGATCTTTTCAATGGCAGATTTAGTTGCCCTTTCCTCCAAAAGCAACTCTATGTTTCTTGACTTAAAGCCCAATGCCTTAACATAGTCTGCCATGAGCCTTGCATCGTCATAGGAATAATCAGACTTGGGAAGGCTCTGATAGCCTTCGATGCCTATGATAATTGCGAGATCGTTGTCGCCCATTACTTTTTCCGAGTCGGCAATATTGGGCCTGTCTATGTCCGACTGTATTGAAGGAGATTTTGATTCTTTTTGGGTCTTCGCTCCTTCAACTGCCGCCTGCACAATCGTTGTAATATCTTCTTTGGTAATGGCTGGGGATGGTGTAGGTTTGGCAGCGGTTATCTGTTTTTGTTTTAAGCTTTCAAGATACGTCCTGTTAGCGCCTCTACTGTTTGCCATAGCTAAATCTATATCAGCACCCTTTTCTAACAAGAGTTCCACAATTTTTAGTTTTTTACGAGCAACTGCCCACTCCAATGGCGTCCAGACCCCCATCATCCTATTTGGATCAGCACCTCTATCTAACAAAAGTCTCACAACATCAAAATGGCCGTAGTAAATTGCTTCAAAAAGGGGTGGAAACGTATTGAATTTCTGTTCATTTGGATCAGCACCCTTATCAAGCTCTACCTTGATAGCATTAATGTCGCCATCTTTTGCTGCATTCATCAAAGGTGACGCACACCCTGCAAGCAAAATGAGCATGCTCAAAATTAAAAAAAATCCAAATATCCTTCTCATCCCCCACCTCCTGAGAAAAATGTTCTTTAAAAAATTACTTCTCTAAAAGCTTCAAAGAAAATACCTTCTTCAGATAATCAACAGTCAAAACAAAATTGTTCAAAAAACTCCTGACACCAAGCAAAGGAATATTAAGGTTAGGCATAAAATCTATCAGCACATCCCTTGTAGCAAAACCTTCAATCTCAATACGAGTTGTATGCCCGTAGGCAATTGTTATCCCATTGCCGGTGCTTATATTTTTCTGCTGGCCTTCTTGGAGATTATGTCCAAGCAGCGGAGCAAATGACGCAGGAAAAGCGCACTCATCCGCTCCTGTATCAATAAGGGCAAAGACTTTAAGTTTTTTATTTGTATCTGGATTTATTATTGTGACAGGTAAATAAGGTCTCGACAGATCGCCTTTGCGTATTGTTGAGAATGGATAATTACGTATCGGCATTAGTAAATATGAACTAATTCTTTTTCAGGAACATAAAGAAGTATAGGCTCTTTATACCCTTTTGTTTTTGCATCTTCAAGCGCTGATTCAGGATCATCGCCAACACCAACAACAGTATGGTCATCAAAGCTCTTCATTGCAACATATCGGCCATTATATTTATCCGTCTTTATCATCACCTTCTCCATCTCTAAACCTCCCTCCTCTAATTTGAGCTATTTTATCACAAAACAAAAGAGTTTCATCTTTCAATCCTGTAAACCGCAGTCGCCTCTGTCCAATCAGCGGGTTCAAGCTGGTTAAGTCGTTTAACAAGGTCGCTTATCATGCCTGTGGACTTTGCATCATAGACCTTGAACGCTCCCTCTTGAAATCCTAAAGGAATCAGTTCCTCTTTTTTATTCGTGACTATTATCTTAATCCTCTCCTCTGCAATTTTTCCTTTAAAGTCAGGAAGAAACATTGCCTTCAGATGTATCTTGCTTTCAGGCGTTGGAAAGGTATATGCCTTACTACCGAATATAAAATTATCTTTGTTTATGGAGTTAGGCAAAAGAAGCGTGACAGAGCCGTCAGCGGCAACAGAAAAGATGTAAACATAGCAGTCGGCGTTAGATTGAAAAAAAACCTTAACCTCATCGCCTTCTTTTAAAACTGTCTTTGAGAGAGAAGCCTTCAATTCTATACCCTCTCCTTTTTCCGGATACACAGGCTTAACAAGCGCCTTAAGTTTTACTCTATAAAGATTCCTGTCTTTTTCATCCCATCCTTCTTTTATGACATTGACCTTTTCTATCTTGCCTCTTACAGCCGCATACACCAAATCCTCCGCAAGCTGAGCATTTGATACGAGGGTATGAGACCTTATGAATACGCCAACCGCTTTTTGAACCGCCTTGTTCTGTGCATCAATCGTTGCCCTTTCTTTAACCTCTTTCTGGGTTTCAATTTCTCCCATAACAGCCTCGCCATCGGCTTCTACCCAGACAGGGTTATCCGTAGCAAAAGAGACGAATGGAAATGCAAGCAGGAGGAATATCAAAGATATTTTTTTTATAAATCTCACCTAGTTTTTCTTTCCCCCGATCAACTGCGGAGTCTGCTCGTTGTTGTACTGCTTCCGGGCGATACGCGCCACCTGCGGCTTGATGTAGCCAAACAGGTCGTCCATCTTGATCGAACCATCAGGCCTCGTGACATCCTCGTTCTTGATCCCCTTTAGCATAAAGTACGTAAACAACCCATGCCCTTTTTCCTCGTATGTTGAGCTTATCTGGTCTCCTGATGAGGCGGACATGACTATCATATTTTTTGAAAGCTTTATATCCTGTTCAAGGTTCATTACAAGCGGCCTCGCCCCTTTTGCAATGACAGATTTTCCCCCTCCTCCTGAAAAGCACGAATCCAGTGCAACGATTATCTCTTTTGCAGGGAGTTTATTCAGCGATTCATAGAGTTTTTTCAGAGAATAGCCGGTCTGTTCAATAAATGACGGGTCTCCGTCATAAGGAACAAGATAGGCGTCTCCTGTTTTCGGATTCGGCGCGCCGTGGCCTGAATAGTAGATAAAGACTGTGCCGTCTTTCTCTGCATTATTCGGCAGCCATTTCTCAAAGTATTTCTCAAAATCGCTTTTTAATGCCCTATCATTTATGAGCATTACAACATTTTCCTCTGGATAGCCCATTACCTTTGTGAGATATTCTGTCATTGTCTTTGCATCAGCTACCGCAAAATCTGCCTTCGGAAGTTTTTGACGATACTGCTCAATGCCGATAACTATGGCGTAGGAGTTTTTGTTGGGCTTTGCCTTTATTGCAGGCAGTTCGTCAACATCGGATTTGGTGGCTGGAGAAACTTCCTGAGGCAGTTTGGCTACTGTTTCGGGTTTGCCTTTTTTCTTTGCAATAATGGGAGCTATAAGTGGATTATCTTCCATTAAAGCTTCTGCTGAGACAACAGGAAGCGACAAATCCTTTTCTATGCCCTCCCTCAATACTTTTATTTTTGCTATTGTCCCCGGGATTAATGTCTTTGCTTTGTTAAGAAAATCCATTATTCCTGTTATATCTGCATCATTCAATTTAAGGATTATATCTCCAACCAACATACCTGCCTTTTCTGCTGGACCACCTTCTGAAATTTTTACTGCTTCCGCACCTTTTATCATGCCTTTGCTGTAGTCTTTTATCTGTACTCCAACCATCCCTTTTCCACCCCTATATTCCCAAGCCTTTTCTTTGTCTCCCATAACATAGTAAATGAGGGAAAGATCATAATTACTGTCGTAGTCTGATGCCGATTTTGCCTGTTTAATTAAATTGATTGCGGTCTCTTTATCTCCAAGCCCAAGATATGAAAATGCCTTGCCTCTCAGGGCAGCCTTGAGGCTATCCTTCTCTTTTGGTTCTATGTTTTCAATTGCCTTGTTAAAATCCTTTATTGCCTCGTTATAATTACTCTTAAAGTAGTAAGCCCAGCCTCTTACTTTAAGCGCATCGCCATGCGACGGCTTTAGCTCTATTGCCTTGTTTAAATCCCTTATTGCCTCATCATAATTGCCTTTAAAATAATAAGCCCAGCCTCTTACTCTAAGCGAATCATCACTCGTCGGCTTTAACTCTATTGCCTTATTTAAATTCCTTATTGCCTCATCGTAATTACCCTTTCCATAGTAAGCAGAGCCTAAAAAATTATAGCTGGATTGCAACCAATCTCCGGTTGGTCTGAGTTCAACTACCTTATTAAAAGCATGGATTGCCTCGTCATAATTACCCTTTCTGTAGTAAGGAATGCCCAGCCAGTACCAATTAGGGGCATAGTTTGGGTCGAGTGCTATACCCTGCCTGGCGTTTTTGATTGCCTCATCATACTGACCTTTTTCATCGGTGTAGGATTGTGCACTACGGGCATAATCCACTGCGGTGTAGGATTGTGCACTACCGGCATAATCCATTGTCGCACACCCTGTCATCGCCATGCCCACAAGCAGGAGAAAGATTATGCTGATTATCAAAACAACACCCCTCTTAAATTCTCCCCTTGCCAAGGGGAGACACAGAGGGGTAATCTTTTTTAAGCCTTTCATTTTCATAACCCCGCCTCCCTCTTTTTACCTATAAGCCATCTGCCTTCTTAGAAAATACTGCCAGTCATGATATTTTGTCAGCGTCTGTGCTTCAAACAGGATTCGCTTTTCGAGGTTGCTATCAACAAGCAGTAATCCGTCATTTATTATCTGGAATAAAAACACAGGAGAATCAAGGTTATTTAAGACAGTAATCTGAACCTCATTGCCTATCTCTTTTGATAACTCAGCCTCAAGAGAAAAAACTGTCCATTTAGATAGTTTCTGAGGGTCTTTCCTGAAATATATTGCAATGTCCCAATCGCTCCTTTTATCTGCGATGCCTTTTGCCCTTGAGCCAAAGAGATATGCAAACTTGACACTTGAATTTGCTCTGAGGATTTCTTTTATTTTCTCAATCTTTTGGTTCATAGCTTTTCTATATAGCAAATAAACTTTTTAATATCGCTTAATCCTGATTTTAAAAATCTTTTCAAATCAGCGGAGGTATCTATCTGGTAGTCATGTGCAAGAAAGTTTCTTAATCCAGCAATATAGACAAATTTGCGCGCAAAATCTTTTGGGATAATCTTATAGTCACCGAGTTTATATATGGAATCACTATAAGTGGACGGCTTTGGAAATCCTTTAACTGAAATAACGAGGTCTGAAATATCAAGTGTGATTTCTGCACAAAGATAAACAGAGCGTTCTACTATCTTTTTTGTATCAATGGATGTCCCTATTTCTTTTAAGAACTTCCTGTTTGTCTCTAAGTAAAGAACTTCTTCCTTGAGTCTCTCAATTTTTCTAAATAGCACTTCATTCATGGCTTATTATATCATGGACATAAATGTTTTCATGTTATTGATTTCAATACTCTCAGAGTCTCTTTTTGCCATTTCCCAGAACTGAACTTTTTCTCAATTATCTACTCAAAAAAACTAACCCGTTATAATCCTTACCCATGCCATATTAAATACATCTCCGTAATCCCTGATAAAATCCTCCATTGTTCCCTTTGGATTTTCGTTCTTTGTGTATCTCCTGAACATCCTGTTCACATACTCAAGAACAGCTTTTTTATCCTCTGCCCTGAACGGATAAACGCTTCCGCTCATGGCATGTCCCTTGTCAAGAGGCAAAAGCCTTGCAGCGAATATAGCGCCTTTTTTCAGGCCTTTTGTTAATGTCTTGTCCTTCATAGAGACTTCTCCTCCCATAAGCAGGTCTTTAAGCAGAACTCTCTTATCCTTGGAAACTGAGACTGCTTCATAGAGGCTCAATAAGGAGCCTTTTATTTTATTCAGGAGCGTAAGTTCGCCGTCTTTTAATCCTGTGGAATTCTTTATATATAGGTCAATAAATGTCTCTCCATTATTATTGGTTTTATAATCAAATATAAGCCAGTCCTCAAAATTTACAAACCCTATGTAGAGGGCATTTCCTGTAAGAAATTCATCCGGGTTCTTCTCATCCCAGAAATATGCATATGCCTTATCTATCGCATCAGCATGATTTTTCCTCACATAATTTATGATTGACTGAATAAGCTGTGCCTTGAGCGCCTCTTCTTTGCCCATATATTTTCTCCTTATAATCTCAAAAAATATATAGGAAATATATCATGTCGCGGAAAAAAGTAGCAAGCAAACCACTGCTTGATTTCCAATTTCCATACCTGATAAGCTAAATATATGTTAAAAGACTTTTTTCTCGGCCTTTCTCTTAATAGAAAACTCATTGCGATGATGATATTCTTGAGCTTTATCCTCACGTCAATTCTTATGATCCTTTATTCACAATCCGAGAAGGCGCTGCATAAGGCATTTGAGGCGCAGATTGTTGAGCTTTCAAATGCAATTCAGATAGGCGTTAAAGAGATAACAAGCCAGGGCTCTACTGATGAGGCAAGGCTCCAGCAATACCTTCAGAGCCTGAACGTAAAAGAGGTAAAAGAGATTTCAATAATCAGCAATGCCGATGAAATCATCGCGAGTTCAAACCCGACAAAGATTGGCAAGCCTCTGAGCCAGAAAAGAAAGGAACTGATTATCAAGGCAGAACTCGGTGAATCCGTATCGCGCGAAGAGGGAAAGACATACAATGTAATACTGCCTGTTATCGCGGGCGAAGAGCATTACGGATATATTCATCTGAGGATCAATACTGATGATTTTTCAAAAGCGCTGCGCATCAATATTATAAAAAGGATTATAAGCACTCTTATGGTCTTCGGGCTCGGCATCGGCTTAGCCATGCTCCTTTCATGGAGATACACAAAACCGATACACAATGTAGTCTCTGCCGCAAACAGGATTGCGGCAGGAGACCTCGAACAAACCCTTGTTACCGACAGCAAAGACGAGATAGGAGAGCTTACGCAGAGTTTTAATTTTATGGTTCAGAAACTGCGCGAGCAGAGGCAGACGGAGGAAAAACTGCGCGAGGCAGAACACCTTTCAGGCATCGGCCACCTTTCAAGAAGCATAGCCCATGAGATAAGGAACCCTCTGAATTTTATAAGCCTGAGCGTAGACCATATAAAAGAAAAATTCTCTCCTGACGGTAACATTGATGCAGAAAAATTCCACTCTCTTATAGCAAACATCAAACAGGAAATCCAGCGGCTGAACAAACTCGTAGAGGAGTTTCTTGATTACGGGAAACCACTCAGGCTTAACCTTCTTAGAACAGACGTCGGCAAACTGCTTGAAGAAATAATAGGACTTATATGGGCAAAAGCAGAGGCAGAAAAAATAAAGATAATAAAAGACTGCAATTTCCTTCCATCACTTAATATGGACCCTGACCTTATAAAAACATGCGTCTTTAACGTCGTATTGAATGCATTTCAGGCAATGCCTGACGGAGGCACTCTGACTATAAAAACAGAACCTGCGGAGGGAATGCTTTCAATCATTATCAGCGATACAGGGAAAGGAGTTCCTGAAGATGAATTAGCAAAGGTCTTTGAACCATTCTATACTACAAAGAGGAACGGGCTTGGGCTCGGGCTTGCAATGACAAAAAGAGTTGTTGAGGAGCACGGAGGAAAAGTGAACATCCACAGCATTGCAGGAGACGGCAGCACAGTAGTTATAACCTTGCCAGTAATTAATAAAGTGAATAGTCGTTAGTAAAAAAACTATGCGCCTAATAGAGGAGACTAAATGCCGGGCATACTTGTAGTTGATGATGAGCCTCTCCAGAGAGACATCCTGAAAACAATACTTGAAGACTACGGTTATGAGATTCGTACAGCGTCTTCCGGTGAAGATGCTGTAAAGATTTCAAGGGAATTTAACCCTGATTTAATCCTCACTGACCTCAAGCTTGGCGGTATGGATGGCGTAGAGCTTCTTGGAGAAGTGCGAAAAGACGATATCTCGCCTGCCGTGATTATTATGACCGCCTACGGGACTGTTTCATCAGCGGTTGAGGCTATGAAGAAAGGCGCTTTTGACTACCTGACCAAGCCGCTTGATAAAGACATAGTCCTGCTTACAGTTAAAAGGGCGCTTGAAAGGACTGAACTGCTTAAAGAAAATCAGCAGCTTCATAAGGCTTTATTTGACAAGTTCAAAATAGAAGGCATCATAGGCAATTCAAAAAAAATGACAGAGGCAGTGGAGATTATGAAAAAAGTATCTTCAAGCGCTGCCACAGTGCTTATACTCGGCGAGAGCGGAACAGGCAAGGAGCTTGCCGCAAAGGCAATCCACTACAACAGCCCACGGCGCACAAAACCATTCACTGCAATCAACTGCGCTGCAATCCCTGAAACCCTGCTTGAGAGCGAATTGTTCGGCTATGAGGCAGGAGCATTTACAGGCGCTGCATCAAGGCGGACAGGACTTTTTGAAGCGACAACAGGCGGCACACTTTTTCTTGATGAGGTCGGAGATCTGCCACAGATAACCCAGTCAAAAATACTGCGCGTTCTCCAGGAAAAAGAAGTAAGGCGTCTTGGCGGAAGGGATGCGATAAAAGTAGACGTCAGAATCATTACCGCAACAAATAAGGATATAGAAAAAGAAATGCAAACGGGAGGTTTCAGAGAAGACCTATACTACAGGCTTAAAGTAGTGACCATTGAACTCCCACCGCTGCGTGAAAGAAAGGAAGACATCCCTGCATTGACAGATTTTTTTATCAGGAAATACAATCAGGAATTCGGGAAAAGAGTCAAAGGTGCGGAAGAGAGCGCAATGAGTGCCCTTGTAGAATACCACTGGCCCGGCAATATAAGACAGCTTGAGTCGGTAATAGAAACGGCTATCCTCATGTGCGATTCTAACGTAATAACGCTCAAGGATATAAAGAGCGAACTAAAGTTGTTCCAGCCATGCGGCATTCTGAACATTGACATCCCTGATGAAGGAATAAACTTTGAGGAGCTTGAAGAGGAACTTCTGAAAAAAGCCATGTCTAAGGCCAATAATGTTGCCGCAAAGGCAGCAAGGCTGCTCGGTATGAGCTATAAAACCTTCTGGTACAGGTGGGAAAAGCTCGACAGCAATACCTCCCCAAAAAAGGATAACATTTCTCAATAGAGGAGATTTCTCCTTAAAAATCCTGTGGTTGTAAGGTGCTTTTGCTTGGCACAGTTATTGCTTTCTCATATCTTCGATACATTTTAAATTGAAGGGAGGTGAATCTATGAAGAAGATAATAGCTCTTATCGTTGCAGTACTTTTTGTATTCGCAGTTGCTTCAGTATCTATTGCAGCAGAGGAGAAGAAGGCTGCTCCTGCTCCTGCAAAGAAAGAGGCAATGCCTGCTGAAAAGAAGGCAGAGCCAATGAAAGAGAAGAAGGCTGCCGCAAAGGTAATGTCAGTAAGCGGTGAAGTTGCAGCAGTTGATGCAGCAGCAAAAACAATTACCGTAAAAGGTAAAAAAGCTGATGTTGTCATATCTGTTGACGACAAGACACTCGCAGATGTAAAGGCTGGCGACAAAGTCAAAGCAACATACACTTCGGCAGACGGCAAGAACACTGCAAAGTCAGTAAAGAAAGCCGCAGCAACAAAGAAGATGGAAGCTCCTATGAAAAAAGAAGCTCCTATGAAGAAAGAAGAGCCTATGAAGAAAGAAGCAGCTCCGGCAGAAAAGAAGAAATAATATTATTTCTCAAAAATAGGGCGCTAAGAATATTTAGCGCCCTATTTTTTTATCTTCGCCCTTACCTTACTGAGAGTGTCCTCGAGGTGGGATTGATAGAAGTCCTCTAACTTTTTCAGGATTTCAGGGTATTTCTCAAATACCTCTTCAAGAATAAGCCTGTTAAATTCCATTACCCTAAGCTCACCATCAGCAATGACAGAAGCAGTCCTCGGCCTTCCGGTCAGAAACGCCACTTCGCCGAACACATCACCAACAGACAGGGTTGCAAGCTCTATCTCCTTACCGAGTATATGCGCGATAACCTTTGCCTTTCCTGAAATTATGACGAATATGGAATCACTAAAATCGCCCTCTTCAACAACTTTCTGCCCCGGTAAAAATAACTGATATTTAAGCCTCTCTGTTATCTGTTTTATTTCATCTTCAGGAAGGGATGACAGAAACGGAATACGCAAATCAGGCTCTTCCCCCGAGCAGCTCGGGGCTTCAGGCTGAATCTCAATCTTTTTCTCGTCTTTCGCTTCAACCCCAGCTGCTGGCGCCTGAGGTTCTTCATAAAATGATGTCCGTTCAATAAAATCCATTTCCGCAGGAGGCTCAACAAAAACATCCTGCTCTTTCTCCGGTTCAAATTCTGCTCCTGCAGTAAAATAAGATTCAGCAGCGGCCTCTTCAGCAGATTTCTCTTCAACCTCAGGCATGGGTATAGAAGGCTCTTCAGCAGGTTTTATTTTTGCGCCTTCAATCTCCATCATCAGCTCTTTGGTGCTCTTGATTGCTTCAGCATTATTGGGGTCAAGCCTGAGTATCACCTTAAAAACAGCAAGCGCCTTCTGCGTGTAGCCGTCTTTCATTAAAAGCCAAGCGGACTGCTGATATGCTGACACAGCGCGGCTGATATCTCCTTTTTTCTGAAAGACGTCTCCGATCTTCAGATGCACCTGCGGATTTTTTGGCTCAGTTTTCAGAATAGCGTTAAGCGAATCCACAGCCTTTTGCCAGTTCTTGTTCTTTACAGCATCAAAATATAATTCCCATTGCTTATTATCCATATATCCTTCCTTTCGTAATTTTAATTGTTTGCGTGTTTCATGTCAATTTTACTTCATACCTTTTATCGTATATAATAGACAGGAAAAAATAATCAGGAAGGAGTTTTTGAATTAATGATACCCGTTCAGTTATCCGACAGAGTGAAAAACCTACCGCCATATCTCTTTGCGGCAATAGATAAAATAAAGCAGGACGCTCTCTCAAAAGGCATTGACCTCATAGACCTGAGCATCGGCGACCCTGACATTCCGACTCCCGCACACATAGTTGAAGCAATGAAAAAGGCAGTAGAAAAACCTGCTCATCACCGGTATCCTTCTTATGAAGGAATGCTTTCTTACAGAGATGCAGTTGCAGGCTGGTATAAAAAAAGATTCAATGTCTCATTAGATCCAAAGACAGAAGCATTATCTCTTATCGGCTCTAAAGAAGGCATAGGACACATTCCTCTTGCATTCATAAATCCCGGCGATGTTGTTCTTGTCCCGTCTCCGGGCTATCCGGTCTATCCTGTGGGAACATTATTTGCAGCAGGTGAAAGTTACATCATGCCTCTCAAAGAGGAAAATAATTTCCTCCCTGATTTCAAAATAATTCCCGAGGACGTATTTAAAAAAGCGAAACTCATGTTCCTAAACTATCCCAATAACCCAACGTCTGCAACAGCAGACGCAGGATTTTACGAAGAGGCGATAAACCTTGCGAAAAAATACAACATCATAATCTGCCATGATGCAGCGTATTCAGAGGTTTATTATGACAATAAGAGGCCGATAAGCTTTCTTGAGATAGAAGGAGCAAAGGATACCGGCATAGAGTTTCATTCTCTATCAAAGACCTATAACATGACCGGCTGGAGAATCGGTTTTGCTGCCGGCAATAAGGATGTTATTACAGGACTCGGAAAGATAAAATCAAATCTTGACTCAGGCGTGTTTCAGGCAATTCAGGAGGCAGCAATTGCCGCATTCAATACTGATGATTCCATCCTATCGGATATCAGAAAAATATATCAGGACAGAAGAGATGCTCTTTACAATGGGTTAAAGAGCCTTGGCTTCCATCTGGTAAAACCAAAGGCGACATTCTATCTCTGGGCGAAAGTGCCTTTAGGATTTGATTCTTCAGGTTTTGTTGCTCATCTTCTTAATAAGGCAGGAGTGCTCATAACGCCCGGAAATGGTTTTGGAGCGCCAGGAGAAGGATATGTCAGGTTTGCGCTCACAGTGCCTGTGGAGAAGATAAAAGAAACGGTTGAGAGGATTAAGAAGGTGTTGTAGATGGCAGAATGGAATAATCTTCTCGCTCATTCCATTTATGATAAGCAGGGATGCCTTTCGGTACTGCGGAATGTTTAAATGTCTATCGTATACATCGGCATAGGTTCAAATCTCGGAGACAGGAAAGACAACTGCCGAAAAGCAATAAAGCTCCTCAAAGAAAATGGCATCGCTGTAAAAAAACAGTCCTCTATGCATGAGACCGAGCCGTGGGGCATCAAAGACCAGCCGAAGTTTATTAATATGGCAATTGAGGTGGAGACTGATAAAAAACCTGAAGAGCTTCTCAGGATTCTGAAAGAGATAGAGAAAGAGATTGGGCGGAAAGAAACAGTCAAATGGGGACCTCGCGTAATTGATTTAGATATTCTTTTCTACGATGATTTAATTCTTAAAACTCCAGACCTTGAGATTCCCCACCCTCTCATGCATGAACGGGCTTTTATCTTAAAGCCTCTTTGCGAGATTGCCCCGGACAAAAAACATCCGATTACAGGGAAGACTGTAAGGGAGATGCTCGAAAACCTCAAAGCATAATTTTCTTGACTCATTCCTCCGAATTACCCTAAAATCCTCTTAAAAGTGTATGTAGACATAAAAAATAATAGTGGGTGGCTTATGAAATTATTTGTCATTCTGTTGATACCGTTTTCTATAGGATTCATAATCAGGTTATTTACCAAACATGACATCGGCGTGTGGCTCCTCACATGCACAATTCTTCCGGCAGCTATATTAATAGAGGAATTTCTATTACCCTATAGTGGCGGTGGTGCATCATTCTGGCCAATTGCTCTTTTTTTTGGCGGTTTTTACGGAGCGATATCGAGTGGGATGGGAGTCGTAATTGCGTCATACATTAAGAAAAAAAGAATACATATCTAACAACAAATATCAACCTGACGCGGAATTAGCTGGTCGATTTTTTGGAGTGCAAGTTGTCTGCTCAGGTTATGTTAGCATTATTCCTTTAAAAGGAGAGACTACAATGAAGATATTTAGCTTTGGTTTATTATTTCTATTGCTTGCATGTATCACCCTTAGTGCTGAGGCGCAGACAACTCAATACCGTCATCCTGTAACCGGACTTACATTCCCTGACAATGTGGACGGCATTATCAAAGGCAATGTGAAAGATTTTGAGGGGACAAATCCCGGACTGGGCGTAAGTGTGTCGTATGACAGGCCGGGTATTACGGTAACAGTATACGTCTACAATTTACGACTTAGGTCAATTCCCGCTGACCTATCATCCCCTATCTTTAAAAACCACTTTGCCCAAGTCTTGCAAGACATCTATGAAATGGAAAAACGCGGATATTACAAGTCCGTAAACAAAACTGCGGAGGGAATTACCTTTCTTAGAGCAGACAAAACAGGCCCTCAGGCATTATCAGCATCTTTCAGCTATGTCCAGAATGGAGTAGAACGCTTATCAAAGGTCTATCTGCTGGGACACAAACAGCATTTTGTGAAGATACGATTCACCTATGACAAGTCCGTGCAGACACAGGCTGAAGAAAAACTGATTGCATTTCTTAATGCAATGGCTGACATGCTTGAGAAAAACTTGTAGCTATGCCTTTTTTACAAAATCTCCGTAACCCTTCAGTACCTTCAAGCCAAGTTCCTGACTTTTTTCAGGGTGAAACTGCATTGCAAAGACATTATCCTTCCAGACCATTGAAGTAAAGTTTATTCCGTAGTCTGTCGTAGCAGCGATTATGCCTTCATCTTCCGGAGCAACATAGAAGGAGTGCACAAAATAAAAATATGAGCTGCCCCCTATCCCGTTGAAAATCGGAGGCATTTTTTTTATGTTCAGGGTATTCCATCCCATGTGCGGAACCTTTAATTCCATTTTGGGAAACCTTACAACTTTGCCCTTAAAAACATTCAGTCCTTTGCACACTCCGAATTCCTCTGATTCTGTGAACAAAACCTGAAGCCCGAGGCAGATGCCGAGATAGGGCTTGCCTTTCTGGATTGATTTTATGATGGCATCTGTCAGTTTCATATCAGTAAGGTTTTTTATGCAGTCCATAAATGCTCCTACGCCCGGCAAGACTACTCCATCGGCATTATCAATTGAAGCAGCATCAGTGACAATGCGCGCATCAACGCCGACTTTGAGGAAGCCTTTTTCAACGCTCCTTAAATTTCCCATCCCATAATCAACAATCGCAATCATGTTTTACTTTACCCCACCTCCCCTGCCCTTGGCAAGTCTATGACTCATCAAGCGTTGTGCAAATTTATTGGTGGATAATTGTTCAGAATGTCATTCCGACTTGTTCGGAATCCTTCTGAAAGATTCTGGACAAGCCAGAATGACAGAGTAATTGACCTATTTATCTGAATGCTTGCTTATATGTTGATTACATATCAGAGGCACGGGTATAATGTCTTCACATGAATCCTCTTCAACAAAAAATAATCCGGAGAATAAAATCCGAAGGCCCTGTTACATTCAGAACCTTCATGGAGATGGCTCTCTACGAACCTGAACTCGGCTATTACACCTCTCAAAAAACAAGAATTGGAAGAAGCGGAGATTTTTACACAAGCTCTCATCTCCATCCCGCATTCGGCATAATGATTGGAAAACAGATTGAAGAGATGTGGGAAATAATGAACAAACCTTCTGATTTTCAAATCGTTGAAATGGGCTCAGGCGCAGGTTATCTCTGCAAAGATATTCTTGATTATCTTAAAAATCGTGAACTATTTAATTCTTTGAACTACACAATTGTTGAACTCAACCCTGCGATGAAAACCAGCCAGCAGAATTTGTTAACAGACTTTTCAGGCAAGATACGCTGGGTTTCATCCATCAGAGAGCTTAATAACATCAAAGGTTGCATTCTCTCAAACGAGCTTCTTGACGCCTTCCCTATGCACATTATAGAGATGAACGATGAAATCAAAGAAATATTCGTTTCCACAGACAATGAAAAATTAACGGAGATAAAAGGAGCGCCAAGCACAAGCGGGATAACAGATTACATCAAAGAATTTTCCATAGAACTTGAGAAAGGACATAGGACAGAGATAAATCTTGAAATCAAAAAATGGCTTGGCGAAATAAACCGCGCTTTAACAGAGGGATTTATATTAACTATTGACTACGGCTATTCTTCCGAAGACTATTACAGTGAAGACAGAAACAAAGGGACACTCCTTTGCTATCATGAGCATCAAGTGACAGAAGACCCTTACCAAAATACAGGAGAGCAGGATATCACAGCTCATGTCAATTTTTCATCTGTCAAAAAATGGGGTGATGAACTCGGCATAAATACAATAGGCTTCTGCCCTCAGGGGACCTTTCTCGTGTCGCTCGGCATTGATGAGGTTATCGCTGAAATCCATAAAATCCATAAAAATTCTGATTACCCGTTTGAAGTTGCCAGAATCAAAAAATTAATTCTTCCGGGCACCATGGGAGAAACACACAAGGCCATAATACAGTACAAAGGCAGCGGGAAGCCTGCATTAAGAGGCTTCACTATAAAAAACCGGCTCATTTCCCTTCGATTGCCTTGAGTATTCCATTGAGCAAGGCTGCGGGTGTTGGAGGGCAGCCAGATATATAGGCGTCAACAGGAATAACTTTATCAATGCCGCCGAGCGAAGCATAGGTCTCGCCGAAGATGCCTCCGTTACAGCCGCAGTCACCAACCGCAACCACAAGTTTAGGAGCCGGAGTGGCATCGTAAGTTCTTCTGAGCGCAATCTCCATGTTTCTTGATACAGGCCCTGTGACAAAGAGCATGTCTGCAAATCTCGGAGATGCTGTGAAATGTATACCGTAACGCTCGCAGTTATATATAGGATTATTCAGAGCATGTATCTCAAGTTCGCACCCGTTGCATGAGCCCGCGTCCACCTGCCTTATAGCAAGGCTCCCGCGAAAAAGCTTTTTAACAGCTTCTTCAAGCCTGTCCCCAACTACTTTAACATTCGATTCCTCTTGCCCCAAGACATTTTCTGTAACAATACCTGTACTGAATATCTGGCGAAGGATTCTTATCATAGGTCATGCCCCGAATATGACTGATTAAAGCTTTTATTGCAGAGTGGAAAGTCAGGGACTATATTGCCGGGAATAGCCTGCTCAAGCCCCAGCCAGTTGACACTGGAAGGGTCTCTGACCATACAGCGGTTTATCTCTCCGGCCGGCCCTGATTGAAGCCAGTAGATAATCTCGCCTCTCCATCCCTCAACCGCTGCAAATCCCGCCTTTTCAGATGAAGGGGGCTCTATTGTTCCGTTGATATTTCCGTCAGGCATGTTGTCAAGAAGCCAGCGTATAACTCTGATAGACTCACGCACCTCATGAACGCGAACCCATGTTCTGGCATGCACGTCTCCCGTAACGAGAACCGGCACATCCAGCTCAATGCGGTCATACTGATCATAGGGAGGAAAAGGGTTGAATATGCGGCAGTCAAGGTTCATGCCGCTCGCCCGCGCAACTATTCCCACAGCGCAGAGTTCTCTTGCCTTCTCAGGCAAAAGCACTCCAGTGTCCCTCACCCTGTCTTCAAGGGAAGGATTTTCATCATAGATTGTGACAAGTTTTTCAAATTCTGTCTCAAGCCATTTTAATTCACTTAATATCTTTTCTTTGCCTTTTAAATCAATGTTAACAGCAACACCGCCCGGGATAATTCTGTCCATTATAAACCTGTGGCCGAAAAGTTCACTGTTAGTGCGGAGAATCCCTTCTTTTAACCGCATCATTTGATAGAGCATAAAGGCGAATGCAGCGTCATTGCAGATAGCCCCTATATCTCCCAGATGGTTTGCAATGCGCTCACGCTCGAGAAAAAGCACCCTAAGCCAGAATGCCCTTTCCGAAGGGACAAAACCAGCCATGGACTCTAACGCCATGCAATATGCAAGGCTGTGGGCAACAGTGGTGTCTCCCGACACTCTTCCCGCAAGCCTGAAGCCGTCCTCCCATCTCATTGACTCAAACCGTTTCTCTATGCCCTTATGCACATACCCAAGCCGTTCTTCAAGGTTGATAATCTGTTCTCCAACTGCCTGAAAACGAAAATGCCCCGGCTCAATAATGCCTGCATGAACCGGACCAACGGGTATTTCATAAACCCCTTCTCCTTCCGCCCGTGCCCATTTGTATTCGCCTTCCACCCTCGGCATGGGTTTTGAAGCATCAAAGGACTTTCTCAAAGGGTATGCGTCTTGAGGCCAGTCCTCAAACTTTATCCATGGCCGCAAATCAGGATGCCCTTCAGGAACAACACCCATGAGGCTGTTCATCTGACGCTCAAACCTGTATGCAGGCAGGTACTTTTTTGTGAGAGTTGGAAATGTCGGATCATCCATTGTTGTTACGGTCTTGACAATCAGGTATTCCGAGCCCCACCTGTAACAGGCGAATATGCCGAACCACGGCGTCTCTTCCGTAGCCCATTCAGCGGCAAGCAGCGCGTATGACTTTTTCATGGCTTTTGCAGCCTCCGTGAACTTCGCCTTCGGCACCGTGCAAAATACCACAGACACGGGATATTGATAATTTTCCCTGAACTTTACATCCTCTCCAAGGGCTGAGATTATGGCGTCCTTTAATAAACTCATTTCAGTATCTGCACCGCCTTATGAAACCATTGATTGAGAAAAATCGGCATGTACAGCCCTACTGCAAGAACAATAGCCATATGCAGAAGCACAGGCAGATGCGCCACTTTCATGGATTTCTGGTAGGAAGGAATCTCCCCCGCAACCATCGGCTGCACTTTTCTGAATATGGCGGCAAATGCAACAGCAAGCCCCAGAAGAAGAAACGGGGTCATAAGGGGCGCATCTTTTATAGTAGCAGTCAGGATAAGGAATTCGCTTGTGAATATCCCGAAAGGAGGCATGCCGACGATAGCCATTGCCCCGAACATCATCCCCCAGCCGACAAGCGGATTGCCCCTGATAAGCCCTTTTATTTTATCCATATCCTGAGTCCGGTGCATCTGAGATGCATGGCCGACTGTAAAAAATATGGAAGACTTTGCAAGGCTGTGAACAAGCATATGCAGAAGCGCGCCGTAGGTTGCGATAGGGCCTCCCAAGCCGAAAGCAAATGTGGCTATGCCCATATGTTCTATGGAGGAATAAGAGAACATCCGTTTTATATCCTTTTGCCTTAGCAATGAGAAGGCTGCCACAAGTATGGAAATTATCCCGAAGCCCATCATAATATTGCCTGCGTAATGTGTATGAGTTGAGCCGTCCACAATAGCCTTGCATCTTACAAGGGCATAAAGAGCAACATTCAGCAGCAAACCTGAAAGCACAGCAGAGATTGGTGTAGGGCCTTCGCTATGAGCGTCAGGAAGCCAATTGTGCAGCGGAACAAGCCCTACCTTGGTCCCGTATCCGACCATCAGAAAAACAAAGGCAAGAGATAATATTGTAGGCTCCAGCTTGCCGCTTGATTGGATAAGGTTTGTCCAGAGTAGAGCCTCGCCTCCTTCTCCGAGCACCTTTTCGGCTGCGAAATATAAAAGAACAGTTCCAAAGAGAGCCTGCGCTATGCCCACACCGCAGAGGATAAAATATTTCCATGCAGCTTCAATGGCTGTCGGTGTCCGGTACAGCGATACCAGCAAGACAGTTGATAATGTGGCAAGTTCCATAGCTATCCACAATACGCCTATATTATTGGTAAGAAGACAGAGAAACATTGCGAATATAAAGAGCTGAAACATGGCATGGTAAAAACGCATTCCCCAGTGTCCGACCCTTCCGTGTTCGCGTTCACGCCTCATGTAGCGCCTGCTGAATATGGCTGTCGTCATCGAGACAAACGAAGTAAGCATGGCCAGATAGACATTAAATGCATCAACAAAGAAAAACTTATTTCCGGCAAGCATGGGGCCGTTGGTATAAACATCCAGCGCAAGGGCGATACCGGCAAGGAAGGTCGCAGCAGAACCCGCAATGTTTATCTCAGGGGCATATTTCCTGTCTCCAACAAAAGCAAGGACAACAGCGGCAAAAAGCGGAACCACCAAAAGAGTAAGCAGCGGCATGTCACTCCCCTTCCTTCAGCCTTGCCATCTGCTCCACATCAAGGCTGTCAAAGGTGGTATTTATATGGAAGAAGAATATGCCGAATATGAATGCTGCAATCAATACGTCAATTGCCACGCCCAGTTCAACCACGAGGGGCATGCCGTAGGTTGCGCTCGTTGCGGCAAAGAACAGGCCGTTTTCCATAGCAAGGAAGCCGATAATCTGCGTGACTGCGTGCCTCCTTGTAATCATCATCAAAAGCCCTATCATAACCGTTGCAAGGGCAATGGCAAGTATGGAGCGCGTAACTAACGTTGACATCTCACGCACCGGAGCAGTCAGGCTGTATGAGAATATTACAAGGGCAATGCCGATGAGCATTGTGAGGGGCACATTTACCACTGTCTCTATCTCCTTGCGAATCTTCAGCTTATGAATAAGCGCATTCAGGATGTAGGGAAGCAGTATCACTTTGAGTGCGAGGGTTAATACCGATGATATGTAAAGGTGGTGCCTGCCTGCCGCATAGCCGACAATAGCCGTGCTGACCGAAAGGAAAAGCCCCTGCCACGCAAATAAATGAATGAGCCCGTAAATCCTCCTCTGAACAAGCATCCCAAAGGCGGTCAGAAGCACCATGGCGGCAAGAAAATTTATTATCTGCGCTGTTGTATGAATATCCATATCACTCCAATATAAAATGAGCCAGCATCCCAAGCGTTGCCAGCAGGAATGCCGCGCCTAAAAATTCCGTTACGCGAAAAAACCTCATCTTTGCAAGCCCTGTCTCAATGAGCACCAGCACAACACCCGCAAGAGCGAATTTTATTATCAGATAAATCAATGCAAGAGGTATTGCCGCCATATTCCCGGCTCCGGCAATCCCCCATGGGAAAAAAGCAGCCGCGCCCAATGACATATAGAGAAAAAGTTTCATCATGCCCGCCCATTCAATGAGGGCCAGGTGCCTGCCTGAATATTCGAGTATCATCGCTTCATGTATCATCGTAAGTTCAAGATGCGTTGCAGGGTTGTCAACAGGAATCCTTCCTGTCTCTGCGATTGCAATCATAACAAAGGCAAGAAAGGCAAAGGCAAGGGACGGCCTCAGCGCCATATGAATATCGCTTTGCAAAATGGCCTGCGCAATGTGCGAAAGGGATGTGGACTTGCTCGCCAGAGACATCGTAAATACAGCCATCAGCATCGCAGGCTCAGCAAGCGAGGCAATCATCATCTCACGGCTTGAGCCCATGCCGCCGAATGCGGTGCCAATATCCATTCCGGCCAGCGCGGTAAAAAAACGGGCAATGGCAAAAAGCGCAACAAGCGCAATAACATCCGCCGTGGCGGAAAGGGGCAGGTCAACCGACAGTATCGGGATAATCCCTCCTGCAAGAAGGGTTGCCCCGAAAACGATATACGGAGTAAAACGGAATATCCACGAGGCATTTTCCGCCAGCACCACATCCTTTGAAAAAAGCTTTGCGATATCCCTGTAGGGTTGCAGCAGGCTTGGTGAAGTCCTTCCCTGCGACCAGCACTTCACCATCTTTACCCATCCGGCAAAAAGCGGCGCCGCTGCAAGAAGCAGCAAAAGCTGCATTATCTCCATAAGCAAAGGCAAAAATTTCATATCACAAACACCAGAAGCAGAATGATAGTTATAAACGAATAAATAAGATATGTCTGAATCCTGCCTTGCTGCAGCATCCCGACCTTGCGTGATAACCAGAAACTCGCCTCGGCAATTGGCTTGTAAAGCCATCCCCAGGCGCGGTCACGCACCCTTAGATAGTAATTGAGCCTCTTAGGGAATGCGCTGTGGGCGGACTGTTGAGCCAAATCTACCTGTTCTTTTATATTGAAAAGATAGCCGAATATTCTCCTTATAGGCATGGAAAAAGATGTGGCATTATACTGCATCCTCTCAGTTAATTTTTCAAATCCGCAGTCCCAGACATGGCCCCTGCGGATAGCTCCGGGTTTCACATGAAGCAGGATGTACACTGCGGCTACAACTGCGAGAATTCCTAAAAAAACAGTAATCCCTGAATATGAGGCGCGTTCAGAAGCGACAGGCGTAAGCCAAAGCCAGCCATATGTTCCGGCTGATGCGCTTATCGTAGAGCCCACTAACTGCACCGGGATTGTGTCCATCCATCCGATAAACAGAGTCGGCAGGATTCCGAGGAGCAAGCAGGTGGCAGCAGCCATCATCATCCCAATCCTCATAGGCCAGTTTACCTCCTGAATTTTGGGTTTATGATGTCCGCGCCAGCGGCCTAAAAATGTTACTCCAAAAGCCTTTACAAAGCACGCTGCAGCAAGTGCGCCTGTAAGGGCAAGGATAGCAGCGCCTATCGGCATAAGCAGTTTCAATATAGGCGCGGGAAGAGACGGAGAGAGGAGAAATGCCTGAAAGGTAAGCCACTCGGATACAAACCCGTTAAACGGCGGCAAAGCTGATATGGATACGCACCCTATTAAAAAAAGCACTGCGGTCCACGGCATTTTATGAATAAGCCCGCCCATCTCTTCCATATTGCGCTCATGCGTAGCATGAAGCACAGCTCCCGCTCCCATAAAGAGAAGTCCCTTGAACATCGCGTGGTTCATAGTGTGATACACTCCTGCTGTAAGCGCAAGCGCAGCGATAAGCGGCATCTGAAATGACATAAATACCATGGAAAGCCCTATGCCTATGAGTATGATCCCTATGTTCTCCACAGAGTGGTAGGCAAGAAGCCTTTTCAAATCATGCTGCATAAGCGCATAAAGAACGCCCATGACAGCAGAGACCAAACCAAACACCAGCACAACAGCGCCCCACCACCACGGAAACACCTTAATGATGTCAAGAGTTACGCGAATGATGCCGTATATGGCGGTTTTCAGCATAACACCGCTCATGAGGGCAGATATATTAGAAGGAGCTACAGGATGAGCTTCCGGCAGCCATACATGCAAAGGAATTATACCCGCCTTTGCAGCGAAACCGAAAAATGAGAGGAAGAAAGCAGCCGTAGCCCATTCCACCGGAAACTGCGATGCGCGCATAGCGTCAAAGGTGTATCCGCTGAAGTCCCTGAAGTCTGTGGCAAGCCCTGCCATCACACCGAATGACAGCAGAATAGCCACAGCGCCGATGTGTGCAATGACAAGATAAAGGAAAGCGGCCCGTTTGTTTTCTGCCTTTTCATCCTCATACATTACGAGGAAATATGAAGCAGCAGCCATAAATTCCCATGATATAAGAAAGAACAATGCATCATCGGCAAGCACCACCATGAACATGCCCGCTATAAAAAAAGAATAGAAAATAACAAGCCGCATTACAGGCCTCTGTCCTATAAAACCCCTGACATACCCGATAGAATAAACCGACACATAGAATGCCAGCAGCCCAATGGTCGTGAGGAAAAAACCTGAAAGGGCATCAAGCCTCAGATGAAACGGCAGGTCAGGCAGTCCGAGAACAAGAATTGCCTTTTCTGTTGTCCCGTTTTCCACTGTCCATATCCCCGCTGCAACCGCAAGCAAAGAAGCTGCCGCTGCAAGGGAAAAGCAGATATTGACCATAGCTCTCTCATTTTTTCTGAATAACGGAGCAAGAAGAACCTGCAGCAAAAATAACAGAACAGATAAAGACGCAAGGTCAAGAGGGCTGAAAATCACTTTCTCCCTCCGAACATCTCAGCCTCTTTTCCGGAAATTAAAGAATAGAATTCAGAAGGCAAGGTAAACTGTCTTTTCTGATACATTTAAAAGCTCTGCCATATCTTTAACGCTTAGGTTTATTTTTGTTTATCATGTCATAGATTAGATAAACGTGAAATTATATTAAAAATAAAGCGCTTCCTTTGTCAAGGAAACAGCAAAAAAAGTTTTATCCCGAAGATAACTGCAAAAATATCACAAAACTTTTTTAACCCGGCATTTATTGTGTGCGATGAGATAAAATAGGCAATGCAAAAGATTCATCTGACAAGGACAAAAAGAATTAATGACGGACATCTGTGGGTGTTTTCTAATGAGTTGTATGAAAATCCCAAAAAGTATGCTTCCGGTTCTATTGTTGAACTTTATGACATGAAGGACTCCTTTATCGGCACTGGATACATCAACCCGCAGAGCCTCATTTCTGTCAGGATACTCACAAGAGACAGAGAACCTGTTGATAAGGAATTCTTCAGCAGGCGGATAAAAGATGCGCTCACGCTGAGGGAAAAACTCTTAGGCTCAAGGGACGCCATGCGCTTGATTTACAGTGAAGGAGATTTTCTTCCCGGACTCATAGCAGATAAGTATAAAAACTGCCTCGTCCTTCAGTTTCTTACAGCAGGCATGGAAGCCATGAAAGAGACCGTCATAAATCTGTTTGATGAGATGTTAATGCCTGAAGTAACCATACTCAGAAACGACGGGCGTTCACGAACACTCGAAGGGCTTGCGCTTAATAAAGAGATTGTAAAAGGCAATTTGGACACTCTGCCTGTGATAAACGAGGACGGGATTCTCTTTGAAATTAATCCGTACGAAGGACAGAAAACAGGATTTTTTCTTGACCAGAGGGAAAACAGGATGGCCCTGAAAAATCTTATCAAAGGCGGCAAGGGGCTTGACCTCTTCTGTTACACGGGCGCATGGTCCATTCATCTTGCGTCAGCAGGAGCAGAAGTCACAGGGATTGATGAATCCGAAAAAGCAGTTGCACAAGCTAAGAAGAATGCTGAAATAAATAACCTGCAGGATAAAGCAAGATTCATAAAGGATGACGTCTTTGTTTTTTTGAAAAATGAATCTCTGAAAAATGAACAGGGATATGATTTCATAGTCCTTGACCCTCCCGCATTCGTGAAAAACTCATCCAGAATTAAAGAGGCGCTGAAGGCATACAAGGGATTAAACAGCATCTGCATGAGGCTTATAAAAAAGGGCGGAATCCTTGCAACGTCTTCATGTTCGTATCACATCAGCAGGGAGATGTTTATTGATATGCTAAAGGCTTCTGCAAAGGATTCGGGGAAAAGAATCAGGCTTCTCAGCCTCCGCTCTCAGAGTTCTGACCACCCCATCTTCCTTTCCATGCCGGAGACAGAATACCTCAAATGCGCATTTTTGTTGATTGAGTAGAAAAGTTGACGCCGGGCGTTTAACCCGGAAAGTGCAATTGATTTTTACATGCATTTTCCGACTTAAAGCAGAAAATTCAATCAGACAAGAACAGCTTTTCCGGTTAACTCTGCCATTAGATCCTTTACTGACAAAATCCTGTCAACCCTGTGCGCATTCGTACCCACAGTATAGAGAGGTTCTTCTTTGTCCGCATTGTAGCCGGCTGAACTCAGTAAACCGTTGCATATGCAGAAATGGTGCTCGTTGCTCTCTTTTGCAGGGCAGAGACTGAATTTGCCTTCTTTGTCCTTAAGCAGAACATAGGTTTTGTCGCATTTTGGCTTTCTCAGTTTCTGCAGGGCAGAGACATACATGGGAGATTGCTTTATGACCCTGAAAGGCATACCGCATGGAGAGCCGGGATCGTGCGCAACAATGATATCATCTTCCCTTGCATCAACAACTGCCTGTTTATATTCTACAGTTGCGCTGCTCTCCTCAGTAGCAAGGAATCGGGTTCCCATCTGCACACCATCAGCGCCCATTTTCATAAATCTGATGATGTCGTCATAGGTGTAAATACCTCCTGCGACAATGACCGGAAAACCTCCGTATTTGTTAGCCATATCTTTTACAGACGGCAGCAGGTTTTCAAGCCTGTTTTCATCGCTGTCAATCTCGTCCATCTTAAAACCGAGATGCCCTCCTGCAAGCGGCCCCTCCAAAACAACGGCATCAGGCCTGTAACCGTTCTTCTCCCATTTCTTGCAGATGATGTCAAGGGCTCTTGCAGATGACACGATTGGAATAAGCGCAGTATCCTTTGGCGGTTGAATTGTAGGCAGTGAAATAGGCAGCCCTGCTCCTGAAATGATTGCATCTGCGTTTGCATCAAGAGCGCCCTTCACGGAATCGTCATAATCCCTGACAAGCGCACGCATAATGTTTATGCCTGCAAAACCGCCGCTTTCTTTAGCGCGGCAAACTTCTTCATATGTAGCTTCGTATGTATTGTGTTTTTTTCCTGTTCTATTTGAGACAAGCCTGTCAAGAGCTGCGCTTGATACGATGCCCAGCCCGCCTTCCCTCGCAACAGCGCTTGCAAGAGGATAGAGGGAAACACCTACGCCCATACCGCCCTGAATAATAGGAAGCGAAATGGCTTTGCCTTTTATAATCAATGGGGAAAACATTTGAGAAATCAATTTCCTTGTTCCGTTTATTTTACACTATTTACAGTCATAATTTACAGTCATATAAGATATTATAGTATTTATTGCTTTGTCAATTACAACCAAAGGAAAGATTGCCAATGACAAGAGGAAACCCCTGTAGCAAGACTGTTGAATTAGAAGCTACCCTCTTATCACAACTTTCCTTATGCCGCTGATAGAAGAAAGCTCATCAAGCATTGATTTCAGCGGCACATGATGCCTCAGAGAGATTGTGATATCGTAAGTTATTTCTCCTTTAGAATTATCCTTTTCATAATCTGTCTTACTGATTTGAGAACCTTGTCTCTTGAGAATTGATTTGATTTTGTCATCCTCAATTTTTTCATCAGCGGTTATCGTGATGAATTTAAATACAAGCCTTGACATCCGCCTTTCTATAACCCTGAGCACAAGCAACGAGAAAAGAGTGAGAGCGCTTGCAGCCACACCCGCAACATAAAGCCCCGCGCCGACTGCAAGTCCTACCGCAGAGACCATCCAGAGGCATGCCGCTGTCGTAAGTCCCTGAATCGTTATCCCCATCTTTAAAATGGCGCCTGCGCCTATAAACCCTATGCCTGTTATTGCGCCTGCTGCAATGCGTCCGGGATCAACACGGACATAAGATGGATTCATATAGCTAAGATGGTGGTAATACTCGGATACTATCATTACGAGCACAGAGGCAACGCAGACGAGAAGCTGTGTCCTGAATCCTGCCTGCCTTCCGTGAACCTGCCTTTCAAACCCTATGATGCCGCCTAAAACAGCGCCAAGGAGCAGGCGGATGATTATCTCTGTTTCTGAAAGCATAAAAAATTATAACAATTTTTCACGAATTAATGCTTTAATAAAATGCAGGCGTCTTTACGGTTGTATTTATGGCAATCGGGATAAAGAGATAGCGCATCTATAATAGCATTAAACTTCGGCTATTGACCTTATTTATGCTTGTGATATAATTGATTTGAGGAGGGACGATGAACCAGATATGGTTTGCGCTTATTACAATTGCTTTTTTAATAGTTGTATGCTTTCTCGTATATGTGCTTCTTGAACTGAGGAAATCCGCAAGGGCGCTCACAGATTTCCTGAGGACAACAGAGGATTCCCTGAAACCAGCTCTGGAAGAACTCCAGCAGACTTTGAAAAGCATGAGAAAGGTCACGGATGATGTTAATTCTTTCACAGAGGACATAAGACTGGTATCAGGCAGCGCAAGGGATATCGGACAGAACTTAAAAAAAATAAGCGTGCTTTTAAATGAAGTCAGTTCGGATGCCATAATAAAGGTTTCGGGATTAAGGGTTGGGATAAGAACAGCACTTGAAGTCTTAATAAAAAATTTTCTGACAAAAGGAGGTACCAAATGAGGGACAACGATGGACACAGCGCAGGCACGGTATTTCTTTCCTTTCTTTTTGGAGGGATTGTAGGAGCAGGGCTTGCTATGCTTTTGGCGCCGCAGTCCGGAAGCGAGACCAGAAAAAGGATAAAGGAATTCGCAGATGACATGCGGGAAAAGGCGGATGACTACGTTGAGAATATCAAAAAGGGCGTGACATCAACAGTGGAGGAAGGAAAAGACTTTTACGAAGAAAAGAAATCCGCCGTTACCGCGGCAGTTGAAGCAGGCAAAAAGGCATACGAAAAAGAAAAAGAGAGGCTCTCCAAAGGTTAGACCTGATAATGCATGAGGCTTCTATTGCGCTGAGCGTGCTTGAGATTGCCGTTGACAACTGCAGAAAAGCAGGTTATAACAGAATAGAATCAATACGGTTAAAGATTGGGAGGGCGTCGGGCATAATGATCGACGCCCTCCTTTTTGCATTTAATGCAGTCAAGGCAGACACAATTGCGGCAGAAGCAAGCGTTATAATAGACGAGATACCTGTAAGCGGCTTGTGCAGCAGCTGCGGTAAAGATTTTGTTACAGAAGAAAAATATGTATTGTGCTGTCCTGAATGCAGCAGCACCTCATTTAATATAAAAACAGGGCGTGAACTTGAAATCATAGATATGGAAGTATTTTAAAGAACAAACTAACAGCATGTAAAAAATTATCAGGGGGCAAATAAAGTGAAAGTTAAAGTCGTTACTCGGATACTTGAGGCAAATGAGAGAATCGCAGCGGAAAACCGCAGGCTTTTTGACGAGGCAAATATCTATGTCATTAACCTGATGAGCGCACCCGGCGCAGGCAAGACATCCCTGCTGGAAAAAACAATAAAAGAGCTGAACGGAAAAATAAAAACCGCTGTTATAGAAGGTGACATTGCCGGCACATCTGACGCTGAAAGGATCAGCAGTCTCGGAGTCCCTGTTATACAGATAAATACAGGCGGCGCATGTCATCTTGACGCCAACATGATTAACGAGGTTTTGGAATCTCTTCCTCTGAAGGAAACCGACCTGCTTTTTGTCGAAAACGTAGGAAATCTTGTATGCCCCGCTGAATTCAATATAGGCGAGGATATGAAGGCAATGGTTTTGAGCATAACTGAAGGCGATGACAAGCCGTTAAAATATCCCCTGATGTTTCAGGAATCATCAGCCTTGATATTGAATAAGATTGACCTTCTGCCATATACAAATGCAAGCATGGAGAAAATCAGGAAAGACGCAATGTCCTTAAATCCTTCGCTGAAAACATTTGAGGTTTCATGCAAAACAGGCAAGGGAATCGCGGAATGGGCGGAATGGCTGACAGAGAAAATTAAAAGTTGAGAGTTCCCGCCTAAGGCGGGTTCGTCCCGACAAGTCGGGACTTGCCGAGGAGAGCCGAGGCGAAAAGAGTTAAAAATCAGAAGTTAAATGGACCGTGTCCTCATCAATATCAAAGGCGTTGTGCAGGGAGTCGGCTTCAGGCCCTTTGTCTATAACCTTGCCAAATCCCTTAACCTGAAAGGCACAGTGACCAATACCTCTGACGGCGTGGCAATTGACATAGAAGGCGAAGACCTCACGTCATTTATAGGCAGGATTCCAAAAGAAGCTCCTCCATTATCAGAGATAAACAAAATTGATATCTCGCCTATGCCTTTTTGCGGCTATGAGGATTTTAAGATAGTAAAAAGCAGAGACAGCGGAAGTTTTACGCTTATATCCTCTGACGTCTCTGTATGCAATGACTGCCTTAAAGAGATGCTTGACAAGGACAACAGGCGTTATCTCTACCCTTTCATAAACTGCATCAACTGCGGGCCGCGGTACACCATCACAAATGCTATGCCTTATGATAGACACAACACCACCATGTCTGTTTTTAAAATGTGCAATGAATGCGAAAGCGAATACAACAACACTTCTGACAGGAGATTTCATGCCCAGCCTAATGCATGTTCTAAATGTGGGCCGAGTTTAGAGTTAAAAATTCAAAATTTAAAATTTAAAATTTATAAAAAAGAAAATCCTATCAAGTCAACTATAAATATTTTAAAGCAAGGCGGTATCGTTGCAATAAAAGGGCTTGGCGGTTTTCATATCGCATGCGATGCCGCAAACAAAGATGCGGTTGAAAGATTAAGAGAAAGGAAAAGAAAGAACAACAAGCCTTTTGCGCTTATGGCGCCTGATATGGAAACAATAAAAAAATACTGCGAAGTTTCAGAGAAAGAGCAAGAACTCCTGGCCTCCAATAAGAGGCCGATTGTGCTCCTGAGGAAAAAGGATACAGGATTCAGGATACAGGATTCAGGATACAGGATTCAGGATGAAGAAAGTCATGCATCATGCATCATGCATCATGCATCAGTACTTCCTGATTCGATCAGCCCTAATAACCTATACATCGGCTTCATGCTCCCATACACGCCGCTGCATTATCTCTTGTTTTATTATCCCGCGTTTCAAAGCCAATCCCCAATCCCCAATCCCCAATCCCCAAACTTTGACGCCCTTGTAATGACAAGTGGCAACATCTCAGAAGAGCCGATTGTTGTCAGCAATGACGAGGCATCAGCAAAATTCTCCGGTATGGTTGATGCCCTCCTTATCCATAACAGGGACATCTTCATGCGTGTAGATGACTCAGTAGTAAGAAATCATTTCATTGGTCATAGGACAAAACCTCTCTTTATCCGCCGCTCAAGAGGCTATGCTCCTGAACCTATATCTCTGGATAATGATGGCCCTGAAGTGCTCGGCTGCGGAGCTGATATAAAAAACACATTTACCCTTACAAAAGGAAGCTATGCTATTCCAAGCCATCACATAGGAGATATGGAAAATTACGAGACTGTAAAATTTTTTGAAGAGAGCCTCAGTAATCTAAAAAAAGTTTACAGAGTGAACCCTGTTGCAATTGGATATGACCTGCATCCCAATTATCTTTCAACAAAGTGGGCGCTGAGCAAGAAGGCAGAAGAGCGTTCAGCGTTCAGCGTTCAGCGTTTAGCGACAGAAAACTCCGAACTCCAAACTCCAAACTCCGAACTTTTGTTTTATGGAATCCAACATCATTATGCCCATATTGCATCTGTCATGGCAGAAAATGGAATAAAGAGAAAAGTCATAGGCGTGGCATTTGACGGCACCGGCTATGGAACTGACGGTAATTTATGGGGAAGTGAATTCCTTATTGCCGATACAGACGGCTTTAAGAGGGCGGGACACTTTAAATACATCCCCCTTCCGGGAGGAGAAACGGCAATCAGAGAGCCGTGGAGAGTTGCGGTCAGCTACATAAGATATATCACAGGAGATGAAGTGATGGATTATCTGGAGTCCATAGGCTTCATTGAAAAATACGGCAGTGACAGGATACACGCTATTTTAGGAATCATTGACAACAGAGATTTCTCACCCCTTTCATCAAGCGCAGGAAGGCTCTTTGATACAGTCTCGGCAATACTCGGGATTTGCGACACAAATACCTTTGAAGGCGAGGCAGCAATGGCGCTTGAATCTTATACAATAGACGGCATAGACGAAGACTACCCTGCTGACATCGGATTGAAAGACAGGATTGAAATAGACTTTTGCCTGACTCTGTTCAGGCTGATACAGGATATGGCGAAAGGCGTCGGAAAAGATATTATCGCCACTAAGTTCCACAACACCATCGTCACCATTATCGCCGGAGTGGTCCAGCGGCTCGGCATGATTCATAAGCTGCATGATGTAGCTTTAAGCGGCGGAGTTTTTCAGAACATGTATCTTCTGAAAAATACCGTAGACAGGCTGAAATCAATAGGGATGAATGTTTATACTAATGAAAAGGTTCCCGCCAATGATGCAGGCATATCGCTGGGGCAGGCATACATAGTGAGGGAAAGGATTAAGCAGTCATCCCGGACTAAAGAATAAAAGGAGTTAACATTGAGCTTGACAGTTGAAACATTAAAAAATCTTTTAAAGCAAATCGGGAAACCGGTAAGGCTGATGGAGGTCTGCGGCACCCATACCGTTGCTATATTCAGGCAGGGCGTCAAGGAATTGCTGCCTGATGGGTTAAGCCTTATAAGCGGTCCCGGGTGTCCTGTGTGCGTCACCGCAGTTGAGGATATTGAGAAGGCAATGGAAATCTCAAAAAAAGAAAATGTCATATTCACTACCTTCGGAGACATGATGCGCGTGCCCGGCATCAAGAAAAATCTCTCTGAAGCCAAGGCGGAGGGCTCTGATATAAGGGTTCTATATTCTCCGATAGATGCGCTTAAGATTGCGTCGGAAAATAAAGACAAAAAGATTGTATTTTTTGCAACAGGTTTTGAGACAACGTCTCCGTCTGTGGCTGCCACGCTGTTTGAGGCAGACAGAAAAGGGATAAACAACTTTTATATATACTCTGTTCACAAGCTTGTCCCCCCTGCTCTGGACGCATTGCTATGTTCAGGCGAAGTAAAAATTGACGGTTTTATAATGCCCGGGCATGTCAGCACTATCATAGGAACCAGACCGTATGGGTTTATAGCTGAAAAATACAGAAAGCCCTCAGTGATAACAGGCTTTGAAGCAGGAGATATACTTCAGGGAATAAACATGCTTCTTGAACAGATTGCATCCAACAGGGCAGAGGTTGAAATACAATATAAAAAAGTTGTGAGGGAAGAAGGGAATCCCAAGGCAGTTGCGCTCATTAATGAGTATTTTGAACCGTGCGATGCATACTGGAGAGGAATCGGGACCATACCATTGAGCGGGCTTAAACTCAGAGAAAAATACAAACACAGGGATATAAACTCAGTGATTAAGATTGAGACCTCATTTATCTCAGGCCCTCAGGAACCGAAGGGATGCTCCTGCGGAGAGATACTTAAAGGCATAAAAACACCTGACGAATGCCCGCTGTTTGCAGGCGTATGCACACCTGAAAACCCTGTCGGCGCGTGCATGGTAAGCACAGAGGGAAGCTGCGCCGCATATTACAAATACGGAGGATTCAGTGGATAAAATCCTTCTTGCTCACGGAAGCGGCGGAACTGCAATGCATAAACTGATAAGAGAGTATTTTGTACCTGAGTTTGAAATGAAAAGCCTCGGAGACGCTGCGATTGTAGATTTGTCCCATTCACCCACAAGACTTGCCTTTACAACTGACTCTTATGTTGTCTCTCCTGTTTTTTTCCCGGGAGGAAATATCGGAGAACTTGCGGTTTACGGCACGGTTAATGACCTCTCAATGGTCGGCGCAAAACCTCTTTGCATGAGCGCAGGATTAATACTTGAAGAGGGATTTTTAATGAATGACCTGAAAAAGATTTTAGCGTCAATGGCAGATGCTGCCAAAAGATCAGGGGTAAAGATTATTGCAGGAGACACAAAGGTAGTCAACAGGGGAAAGGGAGACGGAATATTCATAAACACATCCGGCATCGGAATCCTTGACGACGGAGTAAATATCTCACCCTCGAATATAAAATCAGGGGATAAAATTATCGTAAGCGGAACAATCGGCAATCACGGAGTTGCTGTCATGGCTGAAAGAAACGGGCTGAGCTTCAATCCTCCTGTCCTGAGCGACACAGCGCCGCTGAATCAGATGGTGGAGGAGATTATCGGATACGGCGGTGTGCACGCAATGAGAGACCCTACGAGGGGAGGACTGGCTACGACACTCAAGGAGATGGCTCTGGAATCAGGACTATGCTTTTCTATACGAGAAGCGTCAATCCCTGTTCCGGACGGAGTGAGAGGCGCATCTGAACTTTTAGGTATTGACCCTCTTTACATTGCAAATGAAGGTATTTTAATAGCTGTTGTCAGGAAAGATGCAGCTGAAAGCCTGCTTGCGATATTGAGGAAAAACCCTTTGGGAAAAGACGCTAATATTATCGGCGAAGTCTCTGATTCACCCGAAGGAAAAGTCCTGCTTAAAACAAGAATTGGCGGAACACGCATTATAGATATGCTTTCAGGCGAACAGCTTCCAAGGATATGCTGAAACAGGATGCAAGATACATGATACATGATGCAGGACTCAGGATAATGTTGTTTGTATCGTGTATCATGTATCATGCATCGGAAGCATGGTTATTGGGTGAAAGGTGAATAGGACAAGGGCATTTATAGTAATTTTAGTGCTTTGCTTATCTTCATGCGCTCCCAAGGAAGAAGTTAAACCTACTCTGCCTCCCGTAAAGATTGCGGTTGTCCTTGGCGCAGGAGCATCAAAGGGATTTGCGCATATCGGAGTTCTTAAGGTGCTTGAATCAAACAAGATACCCGTACACATGATAATCGGCACAAGCGCGGGGAGTTTTGTAGGCTCGCTTTATGCCTATGGATATAATGCGTTTGAACTCCAGAAACTCTCATTCTCCATAGAAAAAGGCGATGTCGCTGACCTGACAATACCGGACAACGGGTTCATAAAAGGAGAGAAACTTGAAGCATACATAAACCGCATATTAAAAAATACGCCTATAGAAAAACTTAAAATCCCTTTTTATGCTGTTGCAACTGATATTCAAAGCGGCAAAGAGGTTGTCTTCGGGTCAGGCAATACAGGAACTGCTGTAAGGGCAAGCTGTTCAATCCCGGGCATATTCAGGCCCGTAAATATTTTAGGTAAAATGTATGTTGACGGCGGCGTTGTCAGTCCTGTTGCGGTTGACGCAGCAAAGAGGCTAGGCGCTGACATAGTTATTGCAGTGGATATAGCAGGCGATGTTGACTCATCCCAGCCAGAGGGGACAATTGAGACCATATTACAGTCAATAACCATAATGTACTCCAAGCTTGCGGCCATACAGCTTTCAAAAGCGGATGTTGTGATAAAGCCAAAGGTCGGTTACATAAGCAGTGGTGACTTTTCAAAAAGGCACGAAGCTGTCCTTGAAGGAGAGAAAGCAGCGATTGAGGCTTTGCCGAAGATACAGGAAATAGTGAATAAGCTAAAACAGGAAGGCAGGCTAAATTAGAATTTGAGTTTCGGGTCAATATATTCTGCTCGTGTTTCTGATTCGTTCATATTATTTCTTTTTGTGCGCGATCCCAATCTTCCATACGCCTTTTTCGAGAAAAGCTTCTATTGTTTGGCGATTTGCTTTATTAATCAAATTAGAGTGTGATAATTTATTCATTTTTGAATACTCAGCAAGTGTGATAATGTCTTTGCCTTCCATATAGGCAAGTCTTTTATGATAGCTATTGGTAAGTGCTTTACCAAGCATTTCTTCCATAACTTTTGTAGTGCCTTTTTCATCAAATTCTTTAAACGCTTCATAATACATTTTTCTATCTATGAATTTAATATTTACGGGTACGAAACCTTCTCGTATCAGTAAATAATTATTCACCACCCTTCCGATACGACCATTACCGTCAACAAATGGGTGTATGTACTCAAATGCAAGATGGAGTAATGCAATGCGTTTAATTATACTTTCATGACTACTTGCATAGTATTGCGCAAGCATCTTTTCTAATCTTTCCGTTACTTCTTCTGGGCCTGGCGCTATATGGTTCGCAACCCTAACCCACTCGCCATCCTTTCGAAACCTACCCGCTACATCATCACGAATATTTGATATGAGCATTTTATGAAGCAATAAAATAACCTCAAGAGAAAGCTCTTTTTCTTTTGCTTTTGTATCTATGTAAGTCACTACTCGCGCGAGATTTTTTGCTTCAAAAATTTCTCTTTCATTAATATATCTTTCAAGTTCTATTTGTAACAATATTTTCTCTGTCTCCTCAAGAGAAAGAGTGCTGTTTTCAATAGCATTGGAGTTATATACCTGCTCAGCAACCTCTGCTTCACTCAATAACTTTATGAGTGATTGCTTGCCGACAGCCGCAATATAATATCGCTCCCTCAAACCATTAATTTTATTGAAAATGTGTAATATTTTTGCCATAGTTATAGTATATACATTTTCACTCTTTTGTCAACATAATCGTTAAAAACGATTAAAAATACACAAATTTCACGGTTAAGCTACCCTTTTCCTCTAAACGCCTTCTTGAGCGCTGATTTTTCAAAAAGGCATGAGGCTGTCCTTGAAGGAGAGAAAGCAGCGATCGAGGCTTTGCCGAAGATACAGGGAATAGTGAATAAGCTAAAACAGGAAGGAAGACTGAATTAAGCAGTATCACTTTCCTTGTTGGGTTAGAGGTTTAAATTTTTTCCCTATACCGCTATTTCAAGCAGAATCTTATCGTACTTCACCATAGGGGTTGTCTTCTCCCTGCCATTTTTTGTTTTTCTTAGCTCGATAAGCCCCATCTCAGAAAGAAATTTAACATCATCAAAGGTATTCTTTGTGTCCCTGTGGAGCATCTTTGCAAGCTCATAGATGGAGCCGGGATTGTCTTTCTTGATAGTCTTCAATATCTTTATCCGTCCATCAGTGAGAATCTTCCTCATAGTCTCAAGGTTGTCAAATGAAATCCCCTCGTGCTTCTTGACCTTCTCTCCGCTCTCAAGCTTCTCGGTTATTTTTTTAACTTCTTCAAACAACTCCTTATCAGACTTAATTGATATTTTTATATTCTTAATTCTCATAGCTTGCCCTCCTTAAATCTTTTAATGTCATTCTCAAAATCTTTCCAGAGTTTTTCAAGGAGCCAGTTCAATAATGAAGTGGCTTATGAAAAGAAGGGGCATGTTATCTTGGAACTCACCTCCACCAGCTAAAAAACTGGCACGATCTTTCACGCAATCTGAGAATAAGACAATAAAGCTGCATTGGTGGGCGTGGATTTTTTTATTTGTCGTAATGGGTGCGCTTTTGAAGGTTTGTGGTTATGGCTAATGGTAGAATTAATTTAACCTTGAGAAACTCTCATTCCCTATAAACCGATAACCCTAACCCACCTCGTTCAGATGCCGTGACCATTAATACATTAGATTATCAAGCAACCTTTGCACGCTTTTTTGTTTTTGCCTTATATGAATCTCCTATTATCTCCACCGGATAGGCAACAGCTTTTTCCATCGCCTTCTGGACAAGCTGGTTAAGGGATATGCCGAACATAGAAGCCTTCTGTATTGCTTTTGTATGCAATTCAGAAGGCACACGCACATTAAAACTGCCTTTGCATGACTTTAAAGGCTCTTTTCCAGCCTTTTTGCATAGAGCGATATAATCATCAACAGCCTCATGAAATGCCTTTACAAGCGCATTCACGGTATGACCTTCAAAGGAAACAAGGTCAGTTATCCCTTCTATCTTTCCATGAAAAACCCTATCCTCTGCACTGAAATGCACAGAACCGATAAAGCCCGTATAGATTAGTACATCCTTCACTTTATCACCCCCATTTTTCTGAGTTCATCTTCTACATCATTTAACTGATAATGTTTAAGCTCAGGGATAGGATGCGGTTTATGCAGCCTTATAATATGCATGGTCTTATGGTTTATAAACGCAACCCTCGACCCTGATGTCTTGCCTGTTTTTGCTTCTTCATAACCAAAAGACCTTAAGAGTTTTTTAAGTTCAGCATAAGTAAAGTCCTTTGGTTTTGACAAGAAACGCCTTAAGAGTTTTTCAGCCTTACCCATGTCACTTACATATTAACATGGCAGAGGAGTAATTGCAACTATACTTTAGTTGCTAAATCATTTAAAGCGTTCCCCTGCTCTATAATCTAAAACAACATCCTACAGACACACCACTTCATGGGGTAGTAGAGGTTAAAGGCAAGGGGTGTAGGTGCATGTCCGTAAAGCCTGCCTTGCGGACATAGAATTTTAAACCAGCAAAAATTCTTTGTATGGGTAGCGGATATAAACTATTTGATTTTAAAAGAAATGTATGGTCGGGGCGAAAGGATTTGAACCTTCGGCCCCACGGTCCCGAACCGTGTGCGCTACCAGACTGCGCTACGCCCCGATAGAGAATAATAAAAACCTTTCCTCATAAAGTCAAGCTGATTGACCGCAGTTCAATAATTCAGTTATAGTATAAGAGTTGTTTATCTCAGGAGGTTTGCAAAATGCCGATATACGAATATGAGTGCCTGAACTGCGGTGAGATGCATGAGGCGCTCCGGAAATTCAGCGATAAACCGCTGAGTAAATGCCCGAAATGCAAGGGGACATTGAAAAAGCTTATCTCAAATACATCATTCATTCTCAAAGGCACAGGCTGGTATAAGACAGATTATGCGTCAAAGCCCGCCGATTCAGGAAAAAAGCCTAATGGAAAGAAAGACTCGGGCGCTGAATCAAAAACAGAAACCAAAACAGAAACTAAAGTAGAGAGCAAAACAGAACCTAAGACAGAGGCAGCAGTTAAAGCATAGTGATTGACCCGCAGATTCATATTCCCTATCACAAAATAGCAGAACATATTTCGTTAATCAGACAGGAAAAACTTCATCTTGAACTCTATCTTGAATCAAACACCCTTGACTCAATAAGCAGGGAAGATATATTCCATCTTAAAAATCATCTTGATTATAACCCTTCCCTCACAATCCATGCTCCGTTTATGGATTTATCGCCGGGCGCAGTTGATTCAAAGGTCAGGGCTGTAACAATGGAAAGGTTTTTCCATGTTATGAACATTGCCGAGAATTTGAAGGTAAAGGCTATTGTATTTCACTCAGGATATGAGAAATGGAAATATGCCCTGAATATAGACCTCTGGCTTGAGCAAAGCCTCCTTACATGGAGACCTTTGGTGAAAAAAGCAGAGGAAATCGGCGCCAAGATTGCAATAGAAAACATCTTTGAAGATGAGCCTGAAAACCTCAGGCTGCTGATGGAAAAAATGGGGAATAATAGCTTTGGAATTTGCTTTGATTCTGGGCATTTTAACCTTTTTTCTAAAGTATCACTTGAGGATTGGTTGAGATGCCTTAAACCCTATATTTTCGAGCTTCACCTGCATGACAACAACAAGACCTCTGACCAACATCTCCCCATAGGCGAAGGGACATTTGATTTTGGTAAATTATTCTCGACAATGAAAGGCAGAGACCTCATTTACACCCTTGAAGCCCACAATCCTGAGGATGCAAAAAAGAGTATGCGGCAGTTAAACAAGCTCATTGGCGCTTAAATCTTTTTAGTCCCCTTCAAACTCCGTCAGCGCAAACATCTTGTATCCCTTTGCCTCAACTTTTTTTCTGCCGCCAACATCGGGAAGGTCAACGATGAAACACATCTCAGAGACCGTGCCGCCGAGCTTTTCTATCAGTGTTGCAGACGCTAAGGCAGTTCCGCCTGTAGCGAGCAGGTCATCTACAAGAAGGATGCGGTCGCCTTTCTTTATAGCATCCTTGTGAATCTCTATAATGTCAGTGCCGTATTCAAGCTCGTATTCATGCTTTATCGTCTCTGCAGGAAGTTTTCCTTTTTTTCTTATCGGCACAAATCCCCTGCCAAGGGTATAGGAAAGCGCTCCGCCTATTATAAACCCCCTTGATTCTATCCCGACTATCACATCAAACTTTATATCTCCCGTGATGTATCTCTGCGTCAGGCTGTCAATAACAAGCCTGAATCCGACCGGGTCTTTAATGAGAGTAGTTATATCCCTGAACATTATGCCCTTCTTTGGATAATCAGGAACTGTTCTGATTTTTGATTTAATCGGCATCATCCCCTCCTATGATTTGTCCCGTTAGAAATTAATCATGTATTTCTAACGGGATTTGCATGTTTCGCAGTGATCGTATTTTATCTTACTTATTGTATGATGAAGAAGCTTTTTAACATTATCTGAGTTCTTGTTCATTATAGACAGTATCATTTCCCATGTGACAGGCTCTTCACCCTCTTTCCAGCAGTCATAATCCGTTGACATGGCAATTGACTGATAGCAGATGCCAAGTTCTCTTGCAAGGATTACCTCCGGCACAGTTGACATATTAATCACATCCGCGCCAAAGCTCCTGAACATGTGCGATTCTGCCTTTGTGGAAAACCTTGGGCCTTCAATTGTGATTACAGTGCCCTTTGGATGATGCCTGAGCTTAAGTTCTCTTGCGGATTTGACTAAAAGAGCCCTGAGGTCTTTGCAGAAAGGCTCTGCCATCGGAGTGTGAATCACCTTTCCATCGTGGAATGTAAGGGCTCTGTGTTTTGTATGGTCTATAAACTGGTCCGCAAATACGAGGTCGCCGGGCTTTATTTTCTCTCTGAGGGAGCCTACCGCTGTTGTTGCAAGGATATGCGTGCACCCTTCTTTTTTAAGCGCATAGATATTTGCCCTGAAATTAACGCCTGTGGGGTAAATGGAATGGTCTTTGCCATGCCGCGCAAGGATAACCGTATCAACACCTTCTATCTTTCCGACAGTCAGAGCGGATGAAGGACTGCCGTAAGGCGTCTTTACCTTCTTCTCTTTCTTATTCTTCATAAGACGCGGGTCATCCATACCCGAGCCGCCGATTATGCCGACTTTTATCTTAGCCATTATCGCTCCTTTGTGATGACATGAATTTGCTTAAACAAGATAAAAGAAGGAGACAGTTAAAGTCAAGGGTTTATCAGAAAATGGGGGGATAGAAATCTCTGCAACACAGAGATTTTATCTGAGATACTCTTCTATGCCGGTCTGCGCTCTTAATCGCTGATAAATAACTTCAGCTATACCGAATAGGTTTACGGTATCCTCCCTGTTATAAAGCTTTAACAGGTCAAGAGCCTCAGCGCTTCCGTTTTGCGCATATCCCCATAATTTCACTGCATCATAACCGTCCATGCCCTTGACAGCCTCGTCTCTTTCAACTCCAATGCTGCTTTCAAGCTTTTTAAGTCCGCCCTGAAATCCGAGTTTTCTTGAACCGAAACATATATCAAAATGAGGGATGTCAAACTTCAGCCCGGGCATGGAACGAAAAAGAAAAGGAATGTCAAATACAGCTCCGTAAAACGTTATAAGATATTTGTATCCTGAAAGCGCCTTATTAAGATTCTCAGGTGAAAGGCCGTTGCCTCTGACAAAGCACTTGTAATCACAGCCGTCATACATGCCGACCACAGTTACATACCCGCCCTTGTCGGGCATCAGTCCGCTTGTCTCTATATCCAGGCATACTGCCTCGCCTTTGAATTTATCAAACAGCCTCCAGTGCTCTTTCCTTTTTACTGCGCCGGCAAAATATCTCGCATTTGAATTTTTCAGTTCCTGCAAAGCGGAACAAAGACTGTTATCAAAAACAGCTTTTTTGTCTGAGCTTATAGAATTCATCCTCGGGGTATTCAAGAAATCTTTCCATGTGAGAATTCCGTTTTCCCAAAGTCTTCTTTCCAGTTTCACGCCGATTCCATTTAATATGCTGAAAGTGTTTTGTATCATATTAGCCCGATAGCCTCTTTCGTTATTTTTTCTGCTGCTTCAAACACTGCCTTCTTTTCTTCTTCTGCTCTTGCCTCAATGTAAAACCTTACCTTCGGCTCCGTCCCTGAAGGCCTTATCATTAACCATGAACCATCGTCAAACACAAGTTTTGTTCCGTCAACTATAATAACATCACTGACGGTTCTTTTGTTTCCGCCAATATCAAGCACGGCTCCAATTTTGTAATGCTCTCCGATAACTGAAAGTTTTTTAATCAACGGCTCTCCGGCAAGAGAGCTGTCAATTGAAATGCCGGAGCGGTCAGGATAATAATGTCCGAATTCATTCATTATGTCTTTCAGATAGCCGCTCAGGTTTTTGCCTGTTACTGCCATCATCTCTATTGCGAGAAGAAGCCCGAAGATCGCATCCTTTTCAAGAGTATGATTATATCCTGTCATCCCGTCTGATTCTTCAAAAGCAACCACTGCCCTTTCTTTTGATGACCGGAGCATATACGGCCTAAAATTTTTAAACCCTACTTTTGTCTCTCTTACGCCTGTGCCAAGTTTTTTTGCTATGGCATTAACAAGATTGCTCGTGCCGACAGATTTAACGCCTATCCCCTTAATCCTTTTATATACGCTCAAAAAATGGAATGCCATTGCTCCAAAATAATTCATCGGTATCTGCATATTCAGGTCAGCGTGTCTTATGCGGTCGCCGTCAGGGTCTATGATAACACCCATTCTGAATCTTGCATTGCTCTCACGTAAAACCCTCTCAACGCCTTGCATGTTTTTCTCTGAAGGCTCAGGAGCCACGCCTCCGAAAAGAAAGTCATCCTCTGTCCTTAGATATTTAATCTTAGCGCTTTCGCCGAGAATCCTCTGTATGCGTCCCCTTGTCGCGCCGTGAACATTGTCAATGCAGACAATACAATCCTCTTTACTTATAAAATTCTTGATTCTTTCTATATCCAGAGTCTTTCTCTCATTTATGTATCTGATATAGAGTTCTGTAATGTCGATTTTTTCAATGTTCTCAGGTTTCACCGGTTCCAAAATTGCCTTCTCTCTCATCATCCTGTCTGCTATCTCTTCTATTTTTGTTGTAATATCGGCTCCCGCAGGCCCTCCGTCCGAGGGATTAAACTTGAGCCCGGCATAATTTGCAGGATTGTGCGAAGGAGTTAAGTTAATCGAGCACGCTGCGCCCAACATCTCTATCCCTGCTGAAAATTCAGGCGTGGCCGCTTCGCCTGCATACCATGTCTTAATTCCCTCTCTCTGAAGAATCCATATTACTTCCATCGCAAAATCATGGCCGAGGAATCTATTGTCATGCCCGACAATAACGCCCCTGTTTTTCACACCTTCAAAACCTGAAACGCCGATTGCCTGCATTACTGACTCATCTTTGCTTTTAAGCATCTCTATAATTGCTGAAGCCACAATCCGCAGATTATTGAATGTAAAGTCCGTTCCTATCTCACCGCGCCAACCCGATGTGCCGAAAACAACCTTTGCAGGAGACATATTTTCCCTCGCAAACTTCTCTATAACAGAAAGTAATTCTCTGTTTTTTGAGACATCTACCAGTATTTCTTTCCAGCACGAAGCAGCATCCCTGAACTCACGAACCATTAATTCCCTCCTGTAATATCTGATCCACTTTTCAGCAATAAGCAGGGTTTGATTTGAGCGACTTTCGAGATTTTTCGGTAACAGTTCTTAATGAAATGGAGCGGCCACAGCCTCGACTGTCTGAACCCGAAGGGTGAGTTTCGAGGATGTAGCGGAATAAGTTTAGAACTGTCGAAAAATATCGCAGGAAGCGAAAGTAAGGCCTGCTTATACATATCATATCTATGATTCCTTTATTCCTTACTCAAAAGGCCTTTAGCCTTGGCAATTATATTTTCCGCTGTAAATCCGAATTTTTCAAGCACTATCTCACCGGGCGCGGATGCGCCGAAACGGTCTACTCCTATTATCACTCCATCCAATCCGACATACTTATGCCATCCGTGAGTCGCGCCTGCTTCTATAGCCACCCTCTTCCTGACTTGAGGCGGAAGCACTGCGTCCCTGTATTCTTTTGGCTGCCTTTCAAACAACTCCCACGAAGGCATACTCACAACACGCACATCAATATACTCGGCATTGAGTTTTTCATATGCGGCAAGTGCAATATGAACCTCCGAACCAGTTGCTATTAAGATAATCTCCGGCATGCATGAAGAACAATCCGCAATAACATATGCGCCCATAGCCAGTTCCGAAGCTGATTTGTATTTTTGCCTGTCAATCACAGGGACTTTCTGCCTTGTTAAAATCAGCGCAACCGGGCCATCCCTATGTTCAACTGCAATCCTCCATGCCTCTACAGCCTCATTTGCATCACACGGCCTGATAACTGTAAGATTCGGCATTGCCCTCAGGCTTGCAAGCTGTTCAACGGGCTGGTGAGTCGGCCCGTCCTCTCCGAGAGCTATGGAGTCATGCGTAAACACATAGATGACATGAAGTTTCATTAATGCGGCAAGCCTGATGGCGGGCCTCATATAATCTGAAAATATTAAAAAAGTGCTTGAAAAAGGAATCAAGCCTCCATGAAGTGCCATTCCGTTTGATATTGCACCCATTGCATGTTCCCGCACGCCATAAGCGATGTTTGCGCCCCCGTATCCCCATTCACCTGATGCCGCGCCCTGTACTTTTTTGTCTGCTGAATCAGGAAACTGGAAATTGCCTTTTCCTTTAAGCTCTGTATTAGTTGAAGGATTTAAGTCAGCAGAGCCGCCTATCAAAAAAGGAATCTGATTCGCTATTTCATTCATTGCTTTTCCGGAAGCAGAGCGTGTAGCAATGCCCTTAGTGTCAGGAGGGAAAACAGGGATGCCCTTATCCCAAGTATCAGGGAATTTAAAATTCATCATATTATTCCATTCAGATGCAAGCTCAGGATATGTTTTGCTGTATGAATTTAATTTCTCCTTCCATTCTGATTCAAGCCTTGCGCCTATATCTATTGCTTTTCTGAATTGCGCAAGAGCCTCTTCCGGTATATAAAATTTTGGTTCCAAGGGCCAGCCAAGGTTCTTCTTTGTGGCTGTGACCTCATCATGCCCGAGCGGAGAGCCGTGCACTTCAAAGGTATCCTGCTTATGAGGACTTCCATATCCTATGTGTGTCCTTACCGAGATCAAGGACGGACGTTCTGTTTCTTCCTGTGCCTTTTTAATTGCTCCTGAAACAGCTTCTATGTCATTGCCATCTTCAACATTCTGGATATGCCATCCGTATGCCTCGAACCTCTTGCACACATCCTCGGTGAACGTAAGTTTTGTCTCTCCTGACAGAGAGATGTGGTTATTGTCATAGAGGTATATCAGCTTCCCCAGCTTAAAGTGCCCTGCAAGTGACGCTGCTTCTGAGGAAATTCCCTCCATCAAATCTCCGTCACTCACTATCGCATATGTGAAATGATTTACTATCTCATGTCCGGGTTTATTAAACTTCGCCGCAAAAAATCTCTCGGCAATCGCCATTCCCACGCCCATTCCGAATCCCTGCCCCAGAGGGCCTGCCGTACATTCAACTCCGGGCGTATCTCCATATTCGATATGTCCAGGCGTCTTGCTTCCCCATTGCCTGAATCTCTTAATTTCTCCTATGGGCAAATCGTATCCGGTTAAATGCAGAAGCGAATAAAGAAGAGCAGAGCCGTGGCCCGCAGAAAGTACAAACCTGTCCCTGTCATGCCATTGTGGATTTTCAGGATTATACTTAAGAACCCTTGTCCAGAGAACATACGCCATAGGAGCTGCGCCCATCGGCATTCCCGGATGCCCTGAATTGGCTTCTTCCACCATATCAACAGAAAGCATCCTGATAGTGTTAATGCACAATTCATCAAGGTTCATTGCCCCTCCAATTATTCATATTAGCAGATTACCGATTAAAAAATGAAAGTTAAAAGACTTAATATTTTAACTTTTTTCTGAGGGTCAGACGGTTTATCCCGAGTATTCTCGCAGCTTCTGACTGATTTTCCTTAGTATACGACAGAATGTAATTAAACAAGGGCTTATCCAATTCGTTATGTATTTTTTCGTAGATATTCTTTTCCTTCCCCTGCATGGCGTCCCTTAAAAAAGAGATTAATCCCGAGGCAAGAGTTTCAGAAAAGGCGGTGCTTTTCGGAAAAGGACGCTCGGCAAGTTCCTTCAGCTCATAGGTTGTAAGGTAATGTGTCTTGCTTAAAGCAATAGCCGAACGGATGGTATTTTCAAGCTCACGTATATTTCCGGGCCAATCATAAGCAGACACCTTTTTAAAAAATGCCTTTGTAATGCCGATGATTTGCCTCGGCGCAGTATGCCTGTAACGGTTAACAAAGAATTGGAGAAGAGAAAGAATATCTTCCTTACGGTCGCGCAAAGGGGGAATATGTATTGTAGTAACGCGTAACCTGTAATATAAATCCTCTCTGAATTTCCTTTCCTTAACCATTGCAGACAGATCCCTGTTTGTTGCAGAAATCACCCGCACATTCACTTGAACCTCTTTTGTGCTTCCCAGAGGATAAAAGGTCTGTGTCTGTAAGAACCGCAGAAGTTTGCCCTGAAGCGAGAGCGGCAGTTCCCCTACTTCATCAAAAAATACGCATCCTTCATCCGCAATCTTCAGCATGCCTTCCTTTGACGAAACAGCGCCGGTAAATGATCCTTTCTCAAACCCGAAAAGCTCGGATTCGAGAAGCGTCTCAGGTACCGCCGCACAATTCACAACAACAAAAGGTTTTCCGAAACGGGAGGAAAGCTGTGCGATGGATTCCGCAATAAGCTCCTTTCCCGTTCCTGTCTCTCCCGTAATCAGCACAGGCGCTTCTACCTGTGACAGCCGTGCCAGTTTTTTGCACACATTCATAATGGCAGGCGATTGTCCTACCACAGCACAGGTCGGGGTGGGAGGAAGATTAGTAATAGTGATTGCACGTTTTAACTCTTCTCTCAGGCTATCCATTTCTTGAAGGATTTGCTTTATGACATCACGACTCAAAGGCCGATGGATTGTCTCATAGGCTCCGAATGTTGTTGCTTCTATGACAGGTTCAGTTCTTTTCTTCTTTGTGATAGCAATTAAAAGGTTCTTTTCGCTGAGTTCCCTTATGAGTGCTGCCCTCATGGTATCCATATCAAAAAAGATTACCGAATTCTTGACGCCGGCGGCATTCACCGCAAACCTGAAATCCTTCGGCAGGATATATGACAACTCTTTCCTCAGAGAATTGTCGTTAGTGAGTAAAACTATCTTTTCCATTTTCTCCTTCCTGTATAAATAATATATATCATGATTACATTTTAATCAATATAGTAATATAAAAAACTGCTTTGTTCCCTAATATTGCATGGCACGAGGATTGCAGTATACGTGAAAACATAGTTTTCAGGAGGAAACTGATATGAATGATGCAGCAAAGATATACGGACTTTGCATGGAGAGGCTGAAATACCAGATAACCAATGCAAAACAGAGAATAAACGGCAACAGCAAGCATACTGATAGTTTTTTGCTTGAGTGTTACAACACAGGAGATGTTGATGACATTATAGATATTCTGGAACTTTATGATATTGAAAAAAGGACAATCGGGTCTCTCATAAACAAACTTGACGATCTGGCATATACTGTTTCCGTGCTGACTTCGGAACCCTTGAGCTTTGGTTTTACCGAAAAGGGCTATCTTGGTCTATACCTTAAGACTGGAAGAGAATATCCTCAAGCAGAGGGCATAGCGATTCACGGAGATGAAGCAGCGATTACAAATAAACCTGTACTGATTTAATTCTATTAGGAAAATGGCTCCCGGGGAGGGATTCGAACCCCCGACAGGGTGGTTAACAGCCACCTGCTCTGCCAGCTGAGCTACCCGGGAATTTCTCGGTTAGAAGGTTTTTATTATACACCAAAAAAGCGCTGCTGTGTCAAACTCTCCTACCCTCTCTTCTCAAATGCCTTTGCTCCGGCAAAAACAAAGATAACTGATAGCGCAATAATAACCGCAAGGTCAGTAACAATGCTGAAATCAGGGCTCATCGGCCCGTGCGCAAGCGGAGAAATCACATGCTTCATCGCATCCACGCCGTAAGTGAGAGGGTTAAACTTGGCTGCAAACCTCAGAGCCTCAGGCAGAAGCTTTACAGGATACATCGCGCCTGAGAGAAAGAACATCGGCATGATGATGAAATTCATGATTGCGCTGAAACTTTCATAACTCTCATAAAAAGTCGCTATAACTATCCCAAAGGCAGACACCGAGAAAGACACAAGCATACATATAATTACTGTGCCGATTATATCTGCCGCGCCAAGCTTAAGCCCGAGAAGAGGGAAAAGTGCAAGCACAATAACAGCCTGAATTGTTGATATAATCATACCGCTTAATGCCTTCCCTACAACTATTGTAAGCCTTGACACAGGAGCGACAAGTATCTCTTTCATAAAACCAAACTCTTTATCCCAGATAATAGAGATTGAGGAGAACATTGAGCTGAATAAAATTGTCATGCCCAATATGCCGGGGAATATGAACTGCATGTATGAAACGCCGTCAACAGGAGGAACAAGCCTTGACATCCCGGCGCCGACAAGGAAAAGCCATACCAATGGCCTTGCTATTGCAGAGACAAGCCTTGACCTTTCCCTCACAAACTTCTTGAACTCCCGTGCAACTATGACATATATCGCATTAAATTCCATATTTAAAATTTGAATTTTGCTCTGTAATTTTTAATTTTACACTTTGAATTTTGAACTTTTTCAACCATGCCTCCTCCTGTACGCCCTCACCTCTTCTTTTATCGTATCCGTATCAGCGCCCTCTTCCTCTCTTATTGCCTTCCCAGTCAGTTTTAAAAAAACATCATTCAGAGTCGGCCTCTGAAGCCTCACAGACAAAACACTGTCGCCAAGCATTCTTATAAGTTCAGGAATGCACGTATCTCCTCTGACTGTTGAAATAAAAAGCTCTCCGTCCCTTATTGATGCGCCAATACCCAGCGCGCTCTTTATCTCGTCCTTTGCCTTTGCATTATCCCTTGTCTTCAGATATATGACATCTCCCCCTATTACTTTTTTGAGCTCTTCCGGACTGTTCATCGCAATAATGTTTCCATTATCAATAATGGCTATGTTATCGCAGACCTCTGCCTCATCCATGTAATGCGTTGTCATAAAGATTGTTACTCCGTATTTTTCCGGAAGCGCTGTTATGAACTCCCAGAGATTTGACCTGCTCTGCGGGTCAAGCCCCAGTGTCGGTTCGTCCAGAAACAGCACCTTTGGCCTGTGTATCAGCCCCCTTGCAACTTCAAGCCTTCTCTTCATACCGCCGGAAAATTTCTTAACAAGGTCATCTTTTCTGCTGAATAAATCAACAAGCTTCAAGACATCATCAACCCTTTTTCTGCGTTCAGTTTTTTCAACGTTATAAAGATACGCATGAAATAAGAGGTTCTCCTCTGCGGTAAGGTCTTTATCCAGAGTTGTATCCTGAAAAACTATGCCTATTGATTTTCTTACGGATGAGGATTGTTTTTCACAGTCATAACCGTTCACACGGGCATTCCCCGATGTCGGCGCAAGCAGGGTGCACAGGATGCTTATCGTTGTTGTTTTACCTGCGCCGTTAGGCCCGAGGAAGCCGAATATCGTTCCTTCCTCTACATTAAAGGAGATATTATTTACCGCAGTAGTGCTGCCAAATCTCTTTACTACGTTCTCAACATCTATTATCGGCATTTAATCTTATGATACTAATGCGCATTGAAAAGCACAAGCTATGCGCCTTAACAATCGAGGGGCTCTTTAATTACTAATAAACACGCATACATATTTCCAAATCAGGGCATTACTTATTGGGTGATGACACTTAAAAAAGGATGTCACTGTGCATATCGTTAGACATAACATTGCCACTCATCTTTTAGAAAGTTGAACAGATTTAAGATATATTCAGGAATTACTTGGTCATGCGAGTTCTAAGACAACTGAAGTATATACTCATGTCAGCAGCAAGTCATTAGGTAGGGTTTTTACAGAATGTATAAAAACAACGGGTCGGGCAATGCAATATTTGAAAAATCAGTATGCTACAGTAACAGTCTCTGAGTTGCCTTCTCAAACTCTTTTGACCGTATTGAGTATATTCTTTTATTACAATTCAAAACCCATTAGCGAGCGACAAAAAAAAGAACTAAACAAGTGGTTTTGGAGGTCTTCATTATCAAACCGCTATATTGGCTAATTCTATTTTGCCTTGACACTTGCCTTGACACTTATCGTTTATCGTATTTGACAATAAATACACCCATAAGTTACGATACATCAGCTTGTCTTTCATATCTAAATCGCGGGGTGGAGCAGTCCGGTAGCTCGTCGGGCTCATAACCCGAAGGTCAGAGGTTCAAATCCTCTCCCCGCCACCAGCTATAAATCCATAGCCTTCAAGGAGTTGAAGGCTGTCAAGGCTTCGGTCAATGATAGGCTGACATGGTTTATCAGAACACTAACAGGACGGTTGCAGGACAGTAAACTTATGCCTGTTTCTGTCACCAAAAATATGCCAAAAGATAAGGACAAAAAGAATCGCCCCATAGTGAGGTAAGCTGAAAAAAGTGGACACCAAAAGTTGAGGTAAAATAACTTACTGGAGGTGTCAGGGTGGAGAGAATACCGTATGGGAAGTACACGAAGGAGTTTAGGCAGGAGGCATGAAAGCATCAATGAGTCCCGAAAGCATTCGGGATTATGACAATGCCCCGATGGAGAGCTTCTGGGGAACGCTTAAAAGCGAGCTTGCGCATCATCGTCGTTACAGAACACGACAAGAGGCTATTGAGGACATCACAGAACACATTGAAATCTTCTACAACCGGCAGAGGAGGCAGAAAAGGCTGGGGTATCTATCCCCTGCTGCCTATGAAAAACAGTTCTACGAAAAAAGGATTGCGGCATGAACCGATTGGTGTCCACTATTGACATCAGACCTCACAAAGGGAAAACAGTAAAAATCAGGATTTAATGACAATATCCCCTGAAAATGAGGGGCACAAAACAGTCTTTATAAGATTGCAATAAACGTTGGATATCACAATTCAAAGGCAATGCTTTAAGATTCCATCTTGACATTACTGTCGTCATATGTAATCATATATGACGAATATGGCGACGAAACAGAAAAATCTTGATAGCCTTTATGTAGACCGGGCACTGAGTCTACCGGCGCTTCTGAAGAAGAAATCCCTTTTTCTCATCGGGCCACGCCAGACAGGGAAAACCTCGCTTATTCGCCATACTCTGAAGGATGCGAAGATTTATGACCTTTTGGACACATCGGTATTCCTGGCGATGAGCCAGAATCCCGGCCGTCTTGCTCAGGAGTTGACTCACAAGAACCGTTTTGTGGTTATTGATGAAATACAGCGCCTGCCCATTCTGCTCAATGAAGTGCACAGGCTGATCGAAGAGCGCAGGATTCGCTTCCTGCTTACAGTATCGAGTGCCCGGAAGCTCCGGCGCGGCGGCGTGAACCTGCTTGGCGGCAGGGCCCGCACGAAGTATCTGCATCCCCTCACCTACCGAGAGCTCGGGCAGCAGTTCGACCTGTTCCGTGCAATTGAACGCGGATTGATTCCTTCGATTTATTTCTCTGACAATCCCGGCGCCGACCTTCAGGCCTATGCAGGTTCCTATCTGCAGCAGGAGATCATAGCTGAGGGGGCTACCAGGAATGTGCCGGCCTTCAGCCGCTTCCTCAAGGTTGCAGCCCTCTGCAACGGCACAATCGTCAATTTTACGAATGTCTCCAATGATGCTCAGGTTCCGCGTACGACCGTGTATGAGTATTTCGAGATACTCAAGGATACCCTTGTGATTCATGAACTTCCGGCATGGCGCATTTCAGTGAAACGAAAGCCGTTGGTCTCCTCGAAGTACTATTTTTTTGATGTCGGAGTGGCGGCAACGCTACAGGGTAGAATATTTATGCCGGGCACCCCTGAATTCGGCGAAGCCTTTGAGACCTATCTTTTGCATGAACTGAGAAGCTACAGCGATTATGTCTCAGCCGAGCCCCTCAGTTATTGGCGGTCCACCTCGGGGTTCGAGGTCGATTTTATACTGAGTGATCATACCGCCATCGAGGTGAAGGCCAAAGAAAATGTCTCTTCTCAAGACCTTAAATCCCTGCGTGCGCTGGCAGAGGAGAAGAAGCTGAAACGCTATCTCTGTGTCAGTCTGGAAGCCCGTGCGAGAACCGTGGAAGGCATTACTATTCTGCCGTACCGGAAGTTTCTCGACGACTTATGGAGAGGGGTCTATTCATAGTACGAGAAAAACGGCCCTAACCCTGCGCTCATAGCATCTATTCCCAGAAGGGGATGTGGAAGATTATAACCTTAAAAAACCATTAATATGGAATGACATATACTCGGACCCGGATGCCTGTAGGGTCAGAAAATGCGGCTATTACAGCCAGTGCTTTTATTTTAAGACAAGGCAGAGATGGGGAAAGACACAGATTGTTGTGGCAAACCATGCTCTGGTTGGCATCAATGCCATGCTTTCAGAGGGTTCAAAGATACTGCCCCAGGCTGATGTCCTGATTATAGATGAAGGACATGCGCTGGACAGCGTGCTTTCCGCACAGATAGGGATGACTTTATCAAGGCGTGGGTTTGAGAATATTCTGAACAGGCTTTTAAAGCTTGATGAAAGGGAATCGTATAAGGGTCTGCTTGCAAAATCTACACACCTCTTTCCTGTTGTAATAAGCCGTTTGAACGAGCAATGGGGAATAAAACCCTTAAAAGAATTTACACAGAAGGTTTGACATTACCTCTACTGGCGATGTGTTGCGGAATATGCAAGGATTAGTATAATCTACTAAATACTAAACTCACAATAAATTCCAAGGGAGACTATGATGGAGCAGAAGGAAGAATTTTCTGAAGAAATTAATCTGCTGGATTATTTAAAGGTCATACAAAAGCATAAAAAGTTAATTATATTTATCGTTGCAATAGCCGCAGCAGCTACTGTAGTAACCTCATTGCTCATGACGCCTGTGTATGAAGCAAAAGCGGTTATTGCGCCTGCATCACAGTGGAATGCGCCGTCAGGCATGTCAGGTCTTGCTGTCCAATTTGGCATAGCCGCCCCTCCATCAAACAATGTAACAGAAATAGTGAATCTTCTGAACAGCAATATCCTTCGTGAGAGGATGATTGAAAAATATAATCTGTTGCATGTCTTTTTTAAAAAAGAGGAATTAGAAAAACAGTCTGAAAATAAAAAGATCTGGGCAGGTTTAAATTATTTAAAGGGCGCATTAAAGGTGAGTTATAAGCAAAAGGACAACATCATAGAAATCTCAATGCAGTTTAAAGATCCGAAGATGGCAGCGGAGATAGTTAACTATACTATTTCTGAACTTACCGATTACATGAGCAGCGAGGCAAAAAGGGTAGCTGAGACAAATAAGAAATATCTTGAATCACAGATTGATAAGATATCCGATCCATTTATAAAGACAAAGATTTATTCGCTTATTGCCCAGCAAATTGAGCAGTCAATGATGGCAGAAGTCAAAGAGAATTTTGCCTTTAAAGTGCTTGACCCACCAAAGGTTCCTGATAAGAGAATAAAGCCAAAGAGGCGGCAGATGGTTATGATTTCATTTGTTACCTCATTATTTGCGGGGATATTCGCAGCATTTTTTAAAGAATATATAGAAAAAGTGAGAAGCAAAGGGAGGTTATAAATGTTAGCAAAAAGAATCTTATCTGCAATAATCATTTTCTTATTTTCTGTTAATAATATTGCCTTTGCACAGCAGGCAGGCAGCGCATTTTCTACAGCGCCTTCACAGCCGACGCCAGGGCAGGTGCAGGTTATTACGCCTTTGGCGCCGCAGTTGCCGTCTAACATTACCCCGCAGGCTGTTCAGCAGGAGATGCAGAAGACAGGAGGTGTCCTTACGCCTGAAGCTGTTGATACACTGAAGAGCAGACCTGAATTTCAGGGGTTAAGTCCTGAAGATGTATTAAAGGGGAAGAAGGAGCTTGAGAAAAAAGAGGCAGAGAAAAAAGAGGAGAAGAAGGTAAAGGCTCCTGAAAGAACCATCATTAACGAGAAAGAAAAAGAGGGTCTGTTTGCCAGATACAGAACCGCCGGCAAGTATCAGGACATCTCAACAGAATTGAGACCTTTTGGCTATGAATTTTTCAGGGATGCTGCTGTAAAGATATTAACAGACAGAAAGGATGTCCCTGTGCCTACTGAATATATTGTAGGTCCTGGCGATGAGGTAAAGATTCTCTTATGGGGAAGGGTAAATGCCCAGTATAATCTCGTTGTTGATAGGGACGGCAATATCACAATTCCACAAATAGGCCCTATTCCTGTAGCAGGCATGACCTATGAAAAGATGGCAACCCACCTTATACAACAGGCAGAGCAGATTGTCGGAGCTAATATCAATATAACTATGGGCGCGTTAAAGAGTATCCCGATATTTGTTTTAGGCGATGTTAAGAGACCGGGGGCATATACTATAGGCTCTTTTTCAACCATAACTGATGCCCTTTTATTTGCAGGCGGCCCTACTGATATAGGCAGCATGAGGAAGATAGAACTAAGGCGGAAGGATAAGGTCATAACAACCTTTGACCTATACGACCTTCTCTTGAAGGGAGACAAGTCAAAGGATAAGATACTTCAGGCTGGAGATATCATATTTGTGCCTGTCTCAGGCTCTATCACAGGCATTGCAGGCAATATCAAAAGACCTGCCATATATGAACTTAGAGACAAAAATGACCTCTTGACACTAATTGACCTTGCCGGCGGCCTTATCCCGACTGCCTACACCCAGCAGATACAGGTTGAGAGGATTATAAAAAATGAAAACCAAGTAGTCATAGACATTAACGATAAAGACCTTACAAGGGCAAAGGACTTTATTCTTCAGGATGGCGACCTCGTAAAGATATTCCCAATTGTTGATAAAGATATTAATGCTGTTTACCTTTATGGAAATGTCAAGCGTCCGGGGAAATATGAATACAAAGAAGGTATGCGTATTAAGGACATAATAAAAGACTCAACAGACTTGCTGCCTGAAACCTATTTCCAATATGCACTTATAAAAAGGCTGACGCTTCCAGATTTAAGAACAGAAATCATACCATTACCCCTCGGCAGGCTTTTGCTTGATAATGACCCGGCAAGTAATATTGAACTAAAGCCGCAGGATAATATCTATATATTCTCAAAATGGTTTTTTAAAGACCAACCATTTATTGCTGTTGAAGGAGAGGTAAGAAAGCCCGGGAGGTTTGAACTCCCTGAGAACAAGACAGTGAGGGATGCCATCCTGCTTGCAGGGGACCTCAAAAAAGAGGCATATCTCAAAAAGGGCGAGATTATCCGTGTTGATGACAAAAGGGAATACCAAACTATCTATTTTGATCTTGCAAAGGCAATGGCAAATGATCCAAAGGAAAATTTTCTGCTTCAGGATGAAGACAGGATTATAATTCATTCTATCCTGGAGCAGGTTTACAAGAAGAATGTCGCTATCAGCGGTGAGGTAGCAAAACCAGGGACATTTCAATTAACAGAGAAAATGACTGTTAAAGACCTGATATTTAAGGCAGGCAATGTTCTTGAGTCAGCATATCTGGATGAGGCTGAGATGACATCTCAAACTCTGGAGAATGCTAAGACAGTAAAGCTGGAACACAAGAGAATTAATCTTAGAAAGGCGCTTCAAGGAGACCTTGAGCATAATATTTTCTTAAAGCCATACGACAGAATAACAATAAAAAGACTTCTGGATTGGGGTGAAGAAAAGTTTGTAAGCGTATCAGGAGAGGTTGCTTTCCCCGGTAAATATAAAATCAAAAAAGGTGAAAAACTTTCAGCTGTTATTGAAAGGGCAGGCGGCTACTCGGATAATGCGTATCTTAGGGCAGCCGTGTTTATAAGAGAAAGGGTTAAGGAGCTTCAACAGAAGAGCCTTGATGAGATGGTTACGAGGCTTGAAAGGGAACTCCTTGCTGAAAGCTCGGTTCAGGTGTCAACAGCAGTATCACAGGAAGAGGTGCAGGCAAAGAAGATTGAGCTTGAAAGCAAGCAGAAGTTTGTAGAATCTTTGAAGAAACTGAAGGCAACAGGACGGATGACTCTAAGACTCGCCCATCTGAGGATTTTAAAGGGCAGTGAATACGATATTGAGCTTGAAGACAGTGATAGCCTCTTTATACCTGTCAAAAACAGCGTTGTAAATGTTGCAGGAGCTGTGATGGCGCATAGCAGTCTGGTTTATTCTGAGAAACTTGACTATAAAGACTATATTGGAATGGCAGGCGGATATTCAAGGCATGCAGACACTGATAATGTCTATGTCTTAAAAAGTGACGGCAGCGCAAGGAAGCTGTCAACCGGTTTTATAAACTGGAATTCATTAAAATCCCGATGGGAGATGTCAGCCTTTAACGATGAAGCAAAAGAAATTGGGCCCGGCGACATTATAGTTGTGCCCGAAAAACTGGAGCGTATTGCATGGCTGAGAGGGATTAGAGATATAACGCAGATACTGATGCAGATAGCAGTGACCGCTGCAGTCGTTGTATCAATATTTTAAATTTTAACAATATTGCCCTGAATAAATGTCAGAGGACCTCAATCACGTTGACACAAGAAGATTGAATGAAAAAATACACTGCTTGTTTTCTACTGTGCGCTGTCTGCTGCCTACTTCCTACTGCTCACTGTCTTGCCGGTGATGAGCCGTTTACATATCCATCTAACTGGGGTAGTACAGGGCTTATGGAGATACCCACCGCAAGGGTGATGAGGGAAAATAGTTACCGCATTGGTTACAGCCAAATACATCCCTACAGGCATTATTACGGCGCTATCAGCCCGTTTAAGGGGTTAGAGATAGACGGAAGGATAACAGAGGTGCTTGGAACGGAAATAAAAGATCCAGGCTGGCGTGGATACGGCAATGAAAAAGACAAGGCATTGGATTTTAAATACCAGTTTATTCCTGAGGGCAAATACATGCCTGCGGTTGCACTCGGAATTATGGACCCTCACGGCACAAGACTTTACGGCTCTCAGTATGTTGTAGCAAGCAAACAAATTTATCCTTTTGATTTTACGCTCGGACTTGGCAACGGCAGGTTTGGGACAAAACCTCTTCCTTCACAGGGTGAAGGAATCAGGATAGAGATGTTTCAGGATACAAAGACATGGCTGAAGGATTCACAGTTCTTCTGGGGCATACAGTTTGCTCCTTCTGAGAAATACGCCTTGATGATTGAGTATAGCCCAATCCAGTATCATAAACAGACAAGTGATCCTGCACAAAATAAATATTTCAATGAGCCTGTTCCATCAAACTATAACATTGGTTTCAGGTGGAAACCGGTAAAATGGAGCGAGATTGATCTGAGCTATCAAAGAGGAGATAAGATTGGCATTAATTTCTCTATGAACTTTGATATTGGAAAGCCGCTGATTCCAATATATGACCTCCCATATAAAGAAAAGCCTGAACACAAACTAAACCCATTATCTGAAAGAATAATAACAGCGCTAAGGAGTTCAGGATTCAGCGATATTGGTGTTCATATAAGAGGTGATGAATTATGGATAGAAGCCCATAATGATAAATATTACTTCAGCACAAAGGCAATCGGAGTGATTCTGAGAATGGTCAGGGAAATTACTAACGAGAACATACGAAAGATACGTATTATTATTAAAGAAAACGGCATCCCGCTGTTTGAGCTTGCAACTACCAGAGAAGACATAATTGATTTATATGTAGACAAATTAACGCTTAACGAATTTATTTACCTCTCAACAATCAACAGCGACATATCGGACACAGAGGATATGCCCAAGAAACATGCAAAATTATTCAGATACGGCATCAAGCCTTCATTTCAGACATTCCTGAATGACCCATCAGGTTTCTTCAAGTATAGGGTTGGACTGTCAGGATGGATAAGCTATCACCCTTGGAAAGGCTCATCACTTGTTGCAGGACTTGAGGGACATCCACTAAACAATGTCTCTTCTGCTAACGAACCGCTCTCGATACCTGTAAGGAGTGATATTGTTCCTTATAAGAAGGAGAAAGTCTCATTAGGAAGACTCATGTTTGATCAGATTCATAAAATGCAGCACAGCATATATGGAAGAGTATCCGCAGGACTTCTTGAAGTTCAATATGCCGGTTTAGATGGAGAAATTGCTGTTCCTCTGTTTAAGGGAAGGCTTTTTGCAGGCATAAGCGGCAGCGCCGTAAAGAAGAGAGAACCAGAGAATCCGTTTCAGATAAAGGACAATGATGTAAAAGATATTTACAGTACGGCTTTCTTTAATATGCGTCTGAACATTCCTGAAAAAGAGATAGCCATAGACCTTAAGACAGGAAAATTTCTGGCGGGGGACAAAGGCTCAAAAATAACGATATCAAAATTTATTAACGGTGTTGTGCTTTCAGTATGGTACAGCGTTACAGATACTTCAATGTTCAGAGACAGTTTCAACAGGGGATACCATGATAAAGGTATAGCTATAACAATTCCGTTAAGGCTGTTTAAAGGGGCTGATTCGAAGACTGCGTATAGCTATAGTTTATCCCCATGGACAAGGGATGTGGCTCAGGACATAGAGCGTTTTAATTCCCTCTTTGATTTTATGGGCAGGAATAGCAAGATTTTCCTTGACAAAGATAAGAGGATGATGTATGAATAAGACAAGCTATTATAAATGGATAGTTAATCGCAAAGGAGGTTAGAAGTTATGAAGGTAAAAAAGTTTAGAAGCGCAGTTGTGAGTGTATTGGTTTTAGTCAGCCTTATTTCTCCATCACTAATCTATGGACAGGTAGGTGCGGGAGCAGCTGTTATGACCCTTGCTGATGGAACAACCGTCAGCATGACCTCTGCCCAGCTTGCCGCTCTTACAGCGCAGCCGGGGATAACTATTGCGTCTGCGGCAACAGTTACAGCAACGCAGGTAGCCATTCCAATTCCAGCAGCGCTCGGCAGCGGATATATAGTTGGAACGCCAGCAGCTATAGCATCAGGTCTTGGTACAGCAGGAATAGCTACTGGCATTACAGCCTCAGCAGTTGTTGGCGCAACCGTAGCAGCAGGCACAATAACAGCAGGCGCAATAGCAGGCACAGTCGCAACACTCGGTGTAGCAGGCACAGTCGCAGTAGGTGCAGTAGTTGCAGCAGGTGTAGTGGCAGGTGTAGCAGCAGCCGCAGGCGGCGGTACAACTACAAATCATTAAAAATTATAAGTCAAGAAACAAAGAAGAGATTATGCCAAAGTAATCTCTTCTTTGTTTTTATTCTTTCTGGGTATAGTTCTATCTGCAATAATCATTGCAAGCTGAAAAAGAAAGGTGCACAATAAACTTCAGGACAGATATGATATCCTCAAAAAAATTGATTATTATCTTCTCTATTTTAGCTGCTATACTTATCACACTAACGGCATATGCAGGTAAAACTGAAGACGAAATACTTAACAGAACAGAGGGTTTCTTTACCGCCCTTAAGGAAAAGCGATTTACTGAGGCATGGGAATCTCTGACAGCCAGGTCAAGAGATACCATAATTGACGAGGTATATAGAGACATTAATAAAACAAAGGCTAAAATCGGCAAAGAAGTGGTAAGGGAAGAATTTGATAAAAAAGGGAATTTATTTTTGATTTACTGGAATGCCTTCGTAAAAGATTTTGACCCTAATACAGTGCTGGAGCAGAGTGCGTGGAATATGGGCGAAATAAAGGACAACAAAGCCACAATAATCCTGCAATACAAGAGAAGTGAATACCCTGCCGAACTAAAGATATATAAAGAAAATGGCAAATGGCAATTCGGACTTGTGGAGAGCTTCTGGACAAGGAAGTAAACTGCAAGCCATGATTTTCTCTGCTGTCCGACTTAATATCACATTGAGCTTTTGTCATGATAACCTACATTCAACCTCGAAGTGCAACAAAAGAAGAAGCGACTTCAATTGGTGCTTGATAACCCAGACATTTTCTGGGTCTGTTGTTAAGCAATGACTCGATATGAGCCACTTCCTCACCCGTTACTTTACTGAAATCTGTTCCTTGTTGTCATAAACATACTGGCAAATGGCTTCATGGCTTATGCTAAGATAAGGATGTTCTATGTCTATCCTTCCTGCTATCTGCTCAGGAGACCATCCCAGTTTCAGCTTACAATGAACATATCAGACTATCTCCTCATCCTTGAGTCTGGGACGCGTGTTTGCCTCTTTTTTCCTCTTTTCCGCCCGCTCATGCGCCCTGTGCGATAAGTATAGCCTGCATGCAGACGATGAATTCCTCATCACCTTCCTCGATATTATGCTTTTGTGGCGTCCCAGTTCCTTTGCTATCTCTGTTATGCTTTTGTTTGTTGCCTTCATCTCTGTTATCCTATCCCGCTCTTCAAAACTTAATTGCTTATATCTCTTTTCCATAACCACTTAGGATACCAACTCTCCATCAGCTTCCCCAAGTGTTGCACTTCGTTATTGAACCTGCGACTCGGTAACATTTATTGTGAGTCAATTCGCACAACAAACTCATCTTGTAGTATCCCTCACATCTAATGTATATTCTTCTATGGTTTTAACAGGGCTTGACAGGTTGGAAAAATCATGGCCGAAGGAATTAAAAGGCTTGCGCGTGGGGCTCCTTGTGCATCCTGCTTCTGTTAACAAAAAACTTGAACATACAGTAAATGTATTCCTCAAATCCAAAAAATTCAGACTCAAAGCGCTCTTTGGCCCTCAGCACGGAACAAGAGGAGAGACACAGGACAATATGGTTGAATGGGAGGGATTCCGCGACCCGCAGACAGGGCTTCCCGTTTACAGCCTCTATGGCCATACGAGAAAACCAGAACCGGAAATGCTTAGGGATATAGATGCCCTTGTAATAGACCTTCAGGACATCGGCTCAAGATACTATACATTCATCTGGACAATGGAACTCTGCATGCAGGCATGTCTTGAAAACAGAAAATCAGTTGTCATCCTTGACAGGCCAAACCCATTGGGAGGTTTAGCGATAGAAGGCACTGTGCTTGATATGTCATACGCGTCATTTGTCGGACAGCGTCCTTTGCCGATAAGGCACGGGATGACTGTTGGAGAGGTAGCAAATTATCTCAAGAACGAATTTTATCCATCTCTGAATTTATACATTATCAAAATGCAGGGCTGGAAGAGGAATATGTTCTTTGATCAGGCAAAACTTCCATGGGTAATGCCCTCCCCTAACGTGCCTGCGCTCGATACCGCAATTGTTTATCCGGGAATGTGTCTTCTTGAAGGGACAAATCTGAGTGAAGGAAGAGGAACGACAAGGCCGTTTGAGATATTCGGCGCTCCATTCATAGAGCCCGACGCACTCATAAAAAGGCTCAAAGAATTTAAGCTTTTTGATGTTATTTTTAGGCCAATATTTTTCCAGCCCACATTCCAAAAACATGCAGGAAGCCTGTGCGGCGGCAGCCAGATTCATGTTATTGACAGGAATAAATTCAGATCTTTCAAGGCAGGCGTTGCAATCCTAAAGGCAGTCCGCTATCTTTACCCTGAACATTTCAGGTGGAAAGAACCTCCATATGAATACGAAACACAGAAGATGCCGATTGACATACTCGCTGGAACAGACAGGCTGAGAATAGAGATAGAGAAAGGCGAATCCATCAAAAATATGGAACAATGGTGGACAAGACAATCAAAGGCGTTTCAAAAAATCAGAAAAAAGTACTTAATGTATTCATAATTGCTGCTGACTTTTATGCCAAATACTTTTATAAAAATATTTCTTCCCGCTGCGGGACTTGGCGAACGTCTGAGACCGATAACATATCACATACCAAAACCACTGCTGCCGATTTTAGGGAAACCTCTGCTTGAAATCATTTTAGATAAATTTTCAAAAATATCTTCAGGCGAGATCGGAATCAATCTTCACTATAAGCCTGAGTTAATGCGCCAATGGAGTAAGCAGTCCGCATTTGCAAGCCACATTGAATTATTTCCTGAAAACCAAATACTCGGCACCGGGGGCGCACTAAAGAATGCCGAAGTATTTCTCTCAGACAATCATTTTATTGTGCATAATGCGGACATCCTGTCTGACATTGATTTCACATGCCTTATCGAAACTCATCTTTCCTCAGGGAATATTGCGACATTGGCGACCCATAACTATCCAAAATATAACAATGTTGTTGTGGATGAAAACGGCTATATTCTTGATGTTGAAAACCCGGGCACATCAATCCCGAATCTGGACACCATAGCTAAGAAAGTTGCATACACAGGTATTGCTGTATATTCTCCTGAGATATTGAAATTCCTGCCATCCGGCGTTTCACATACAACAACAGCTTGGATTGCCGCGGCCAAAGCCGGACATAAGATTCGAGCTCTTGATTTTACTGGATGCTACTGGAGTGACATCGGAACACCTTCCGCATATGCCTCTGCAATTGTGGATGCATTACGCAAGGATGGAGAGACAGTCTACATCCATCCATCAGTAAAAGAATGCAGCGCCGTTGATATAGATGGACATATTGTAATTGAAAACGAATCAATATTAACCAAAGGTTCT
>Ga0214473_10000268_pt1 | contig 72763 bp, 66 predicted proteins | sample RVTome_7_FD_203509 | JGI IMG/M metagenome (GOLD analysis project Ga0214473, IMG submission 203509) | Soil microbial communities from uranium-contaminated site in the Upper Colorado River Basin, Wyoming, United States - RVT98D197 | ecosystem: Environmental > Terrestrial > Soil > Contaminated >...
TTTCCAGCAGTCTCTTCGGAACGGTTTCTGGAAGCGCTGTTGCGAACGTCATGGTGGACGGATGGTTTACCATCCCTTTGATGAAAGCAAACGGCTTCAAGGATTATACGGCCTCTGCTATTGAGGCTGTGGCCTCCACAGGGGGTCAGATCATGCCTCCGGTAATGGGCGCTGCTGCTTTTATGATGGCCACTTTTCTTGGAATACCCTATGCAAAAGTTGCTATATCCGCTGCCCTCCCGGCTATTCTCTATTATATCGCTGTCTATATCCAGATAGATCTCATTGCGATCAGGGATGGACTCCATGGCCTTCCCCGCGAATCTCTCCCCTCGTTCAAGGAGGTCATGAAAAAGGGAGGATATTCCTTCTTCATCTCCATTCTGTTTCTTATCTATCTCTTATTCATCGTTAATCTTGATGGAGATAAAGCTGGTCTTTACGCAGCTGCCTCTGTTCTTATCATTAGCTTCTTTAAAAAAGAAACGCGGCCCAATATAACAAAGCTTATTTCAATCTTAAAGGATACCGGAGAAGGGATGCTGGAGATCGGGGTCATCAGCGCAGGGGCTGGCCTGATCATTGGGATCATCTCCATCACCGGGCTCGGATACACCTTCTCCTCGACCCTGATAAGCCTTTCGGGCGGCTCCACCTTCCTCCTCTTAGTCCTTGCTGCAGCCGGAGCCGTTGTCCTCGGAATGGGAATGACCGTGACCGCAGCCTATCTTCTGATGGTTATCCTGATTGCTCCAGCTCTTACGACAACGGGCGTGGCTCCATTAAATGCCCATCTCTTTGTTTTCTACTTCGCGGTCATGTCTTTTGTCACTCCTCCTGTTTGTCTGGCTGTTTATGCCGCAGCCTCCATCGGCAAGGCGGATATGTTCAAGACGGGCTATCAGGCCATACGCTTATCCATTGCCGCCTATATCGTTCCGTTTATCTTTGTCTATCACCCTGCCTTGCTCCTACAAGGAACAGTGTTTGAAGTCCTTGAGGCTGTTGTAACCGCTGTTATTGGAATTTCCCTCGTGGCCATTGCGGTTGAGGGTTATCTGTTTCGGCCGCTGGACTGGGTGAGAAGGATTCTTCTGTGCGGTGGAGGGATTATCACCATGATACCAGGCTGGAAAACAGACCTTTTAGGGCTGGCCATCGCTTTGCCCATTGTCTTCTGGGAATGGAAAAAGAATCGAAAGTAGAAAAATACAAAGAAAAGATGACATGGAGGTTTAAATGAAGATCGATATCTTTAATCACATTTTCCCCAAATCCTTTTATGACAAAATGCTTAGCGTTGCTCCAAATGCCAAGGACATCAACAAACGAGTTCGGAATATACCCTGCATTGTAGATCTCGATGAGCGATTCAGAATCATGGATCGCTTCAAAGACTATGTCCAGATCATCTGCTTACCCAATCCACCCATTGAGTCTTTAGGATCTCCACCTCTTTCCACAGAGTTGGCAAAACTCGCCAATGATGGGATGGCTGAGTTGGTCAGGAAATATCCGGATCGTTTCCCCGGGTTTATCGCCTCCTTACCCATGAATGATCCAGAGGGGCTATTGAAGGAGGCGAAGCGAGCGATCAGGGATCTCAAAGCCGTGGGGGTGCAGATCTTTACGAATGTATCGGGAAGACCTTTGGATAAACCTGAAACCATGCCGCTCTTTGACCTGATGGCTGAACTGGATCGGCCCATCTGGATGCATCCTGCGCGAGGGGCTGATTTTCCGGATTATAAAGGAGAGCCCAAAAGTCATTATGAGATCTGGTGGACCTTTGGCTGGCCCTATGAAACCAGCGTGGCCATGGCGCATCTCGTCTTTTCAGGCCTCTTTGATCGGCATCCCGATATCAAGATTATCACTCACCACCTGGGTGGTATGATTCCTTATTTTGAAGGAAGAGTAGGGCCGGGCTGGGATCAACTGGGTTCCCGGACATCGGACGAGGATTACACACTGGTATTGAAAAAACTGAAAAGACCCCATTTGGATTACTTTAAGCTCTTCTATGCGGACACAGCAATGTTTGGAGCGAGGGAGGCAACGATTTGCGGATTGAAATTTTTTGGCCCGGAGCGGGTCCTCTTCGGCTCGGATTCACCCTTTGATCCCGAGAAGGGATCAGCCTATATCCGCTGGACAATTGAGCTCATAGATAGTTTGGAAATCAGTTCAGCAGATCGCCAAGCAATTTATGAAGGGAATGCAAGGCGGCTTCTGAAGTTGAAATAATTGGGCCATTAGCCCCTCGGTTTTCCGGATCATCTTCAATTGATCACTGATCGCTTAGACTTGTAATAAAAAAGAGGTTTCTTATGAGTGGTTATCATAAACGCGATTCCGAGCCTTTTCCGATGCATAAACTGAAAAGGGTGGGCCGTCCGACAACAAAAATCCTGGACGACCAGGTCGAGAGAGTGGATGAGCGGGAGAGCGGTTTTAACAAAGCCGTCCGTGGGGATTATGGTCCGGTCCTCCAGAGGGAAAGGGTACGGTTCGTTCCAAAGCAACCCATCTCCGGTGCCCTCTCCTGGATGACAGCCCATTTGAGGGATGTGGTGGATGGACTGGTAGCAAAACAGAAAGCTCCCCTTCCGGAGGATCCTGTTCTTCTGTCCCGCCATATTAAGGAACTGGCCTACTTTCTCAGGGCGGATGCCGTTGGGATCTGCAAACTTCCTCCCTATGCGGTTTACACAAATAGTTTTCCGGATGGTCAGCCGATAGAACTGAACCATCAATATGCCATTGCCGTTCTCATCGATCAGGACTGGAGGACGGCAGAGGCATTTAATGGTCATGATTGGATCAGCAATTCGATGAGTTTTCTGGCCTATTCCACATCAGCCTTTATCGCCTGTATCATTGCGGACTACATTCGCAGGCTTGGCTTTCCTTCAAGGGCACACCATGCAAGAAATTATCAGGTCGTCTTGCCACCCATCCTCCTCTGGGCAGGATTGGGAGAGATGTGCCGGATCGGTGACTGTGTGCTCCACCCTTTTCTTGGACCCCGTTTCAAAGCCGCAGTCGTGACTACCGATCTGCCTCTCGCGGTGGACAAACCCATTGATTTCGGATTGCAGGATTTTTGCTCCAAATGCAAGAAGTGTGCACGGGAGTGCCCTTCAGGAGCCCTCAGTCTGGGTGACAAGGTGATGTTTAATGGTTACGAGCGTTGGTCTTCGGATGTTGAGAAGTGCACGAAGATGCGGGTTGGAAATCCGAAAGGGTCAGGATGCGGAACCTGCATCAAGGTCTGTCCCGCGAATAAACCCTATACGCTTTTCCACCGGGCTGTTGGCTGGGCGGTCCGAAAATCTTCTCTGGCGAGAAGCATTGCTGTCCGGGCCGATGATATGGTGGGATACGGAAAACAAAAACCCGAGAAGAAGTGGTGGTTTGATTTGGAAGATGTGGATGGGCATCTGGAGATGCGATGAACGATAAACTTCTCATCTACCATACCGATGCCAAACTCTATGGAGAAATCATTTCAAAAAGACTGCCAAAACTTGAAATCAGCTCTGCTTCTCAACCGGAGGAAGCGATCGATTTTATCGAAGAGGCAGAGATCGTCCTCACCTGGAAAATTCCGGACGAACTGCTGAAGAAGGCAAAGAATTTGAAGTGGTTCGCCTCACTCGGAGCAGGAACTGAGCATCTCATCAATAATCCCCTCATTCCTGAATCCGTAACTTTCACTAAAGTTACTGTTTATGGCGAGATGATGGCTGAATTTGTCTTCGCCTACCTCCTCTACTTTTGCAGAGATCTACCAAAATATTTTAGAGATCAGGGGAGGAAGGTCTGGGAACCGGTCCGACCGGAGCGACTTCGCGGGAAGACGATGGGCATCCTGGGCCTGGGTTCGATTGGAAAAGAGATTGCAAAACGAGGAAAACAGTTCGGAATGGAAGTCATCGGGTTAAAACGAATTCCGGAGCCTGTTGAGAATGTTGATCAGGTTTTTGGCCCCAAAGACCTTGAGAAGATGATCCCCCTGGTCGATTATCTTATTATTGCTCTTCCCATTACTCCCGAGACGAATCACTTCATTGGAGAGAGAGAACTCAGTTTGCTGAAAGAAGGGACGATTCTCATCAACATTGGCCGGGGAAAGACAATTGATGCGAGGGCCCTGAGCAAAATACTTAAGACGAAAAGGATCAAGGCGGTGATCGATGTCTTTGAGGAAGAGCCCCTTTCTAAGGAGAGCGAGCTCTGGGGTCTGGAGAATGTAATCATCACCCCCCATGTCTCAGGCATTAACCTCCCTGAAGAGATCTGCGAGGAGTTTGTTCAAAATTACGAGAAGTGGGTGAGAGGGGAGCCTTTGACTAATCTGGTGGATCGAGAGAAAGGATATTAAATATTTAAATCCAAATAACCAAATCCCAAATTCCAATCTCCAAATAATAACCAATCACCAATGTATCCTAAATTTTTGGATATTGGAATTTTAATATTGGTGATTATTTGATTATTGGTGCTTGGTGTTTGGATCTTGTCATAAAGGAGGATATAATGGGTCATCTCGCAGGGAAAGAAGAGATATTAAAACAGTTACAAGAGAGACTTTCTAAAAACCCGATAGGGCTTCCCGCTCATACCTCTTTATTTGAAATTTTATCGATTCTCTTTACAGAGAAGGAGGCCGAGGTTGGAGCGAAATTTCCCTTTGGACCGGTAACCATCGAGGAACTCAAAAACATAATTGGGATGAATAAAGAGGAGCTCGAAAATATCTTAAAAGGAATGATGAAAAAGGGGCTGGTTATCAATACAAAAAAAGATGGGGAGATAAAGTATCTTCTTATGATGGGGTTAACCGGGTTTTTTGAATTTACTTTTATGAGAACGGATGGAAACCTTCCCCTAAAACGATTGGCAGAACTAATGCGTACATATAAAGATACCCCTGCGTTTATTCAGGAATTTGCCTCCCCCGGAACGAGCAGGGGAAAGGCTTATGTCTACAGTGGTGTCTTGCCAAAAGTGAAGAGTGAAGTCCTTAGGTTTGACGAGGCGGCAGAGCATATTAGAAAGGCAGGCCGTGGAAGCGTGGGGATATGTTATTGCCGCCATGAGGCATGGCATCTTGGCAAGAATTGCTCCGCACCCATCGATGATATCTGCATGAGCCTCGGCAGCGCCTCCGATTTCTTAGTGGAACAGGGGTTTGCGCGAAGGGCATCGGTTGATGAACTTTTGGGCACCCTAAAGAAAGCAGAAGATCTGGGATTGGTCCATATAGGTGATAATGTGCAGGACCAGACAACCTTTATCTGTAACTGTTGCGGGTGCTGCTGCGGTTTTCTTGAAGGCATTACCAAACACCATCTGAAACATGCTGTGACAACTACCAATTACATTGCCCGGCTGGAACAGGAAGATTGCAATGGATGTGAAATATGCGTGGATCACTGTCAGATCAAGGCCATTAAGATGGAAGGGGATTATCCTGTTGTGGATGGAGAGTCTTGCATCGGATGCGGTGTTTGTGCCAACTTCTGTCCGACCGAGGCGATGAAGATGGTGGAAAGGGAGAAGAAGGTTATTCCGCCCAAGAACTTTAAGGACTTGATGATCCGCCTGATGAAAGAAAAGGGCCGCCTGTGAAGTATCAAACTTGGTATCTCATGTGGGTTTCGCTATTTCTTCGATGAGCCTTATCAATTCGATGCACTGACTTTTTAATTTATGAAGAGTCTGTTTTTGAATGTCAGGCCCTTTTTTTCTTTTATCTGATTTCCCTGTCCCTTGGCCTATATCTTCCTCCAATAGATGATTTTTAATATAGCCTCTTTCTAACAAGTTTGTGAAATGATCAGCGATCTGCTCTGAAGTGTATTTGCTTCGATCAGGTTTGTACCACTTGTGAACCCAGTTGCACATCCCCAAGATGGCATAGGATTGTAATTTAACATCCACCTTCTTGAAGACTCCCTTTGAGACACCTTCCTTGAGGATTTCTTCAAGAATATGATTATATTTCTTTTTCTCTTTGCGAATCTTCTGATAATCCTTCTCGAGGAGCTGGTTTTCTTCGCTGAAGAAGACAGCGAACATAGGAAGACTCTTGATGATGATATTCTTAATGTGATTATGGATAAAAAGTCTTAACTTTTCATTAGGGGGTAAATCCATATCCAATATCTCAAAGGTCCCCATGAAGATATTTTTAATGGAGTGGGCATAGATGATTGAAAGAAGCTCATCCTTCCTTGACACATAGTGGTAAAGGGCGGCCTTGCTCACGCCTAATTCTTTAGCCACATCGTCAAGGGTGGTCGTGCTATAGCCTTTCTTTTGAAAAAGGTCAACTGCCGTATCGATGATCTTCTGTTTTCGTAAGCTCTTGTCTAATCCTTTAAAATCTAACTGGTGCTCCATCCTTTTCTCCTGATGATTTGACCTTCCCCAAAAGGTTTTGTTTAATGATTAAATCTTCCCACCAGCTGAATGGGCATTGGCTTCCTTAAAACTCTGGAGAGTCCCGCTTCATTTTTTTCTTCGTTTAAATTTTCCAAAAAAGACTTGACAAGCCAAAGATTTCTTGCTAAAAATAAAATAAGTCTATTTAACAACTGGTCAATAAAATTTACTAATTGGTTAGTAACATAAAGGAAAGTTGAAGTCAATCTTAAAAGAATCTGAACTAAGGAAAAATTAAAAAGGAGGGGAAAAGATATGTGTTCGGTAGATGAACTGGAAGAGCTTGAAAAAGGTACCGGAGTGGACTGGGACAATTACTTGAAGGCCTATTATGAGAAACCAAAAAGCGCCAAGACCTGGTCAGGGTTCGATATGAAAGACATCTATACACCGAAGGATCGAACAAACAAGGATTATGATCAATCCATCGCTGATGCTGGGAAGTATCCTTTTACTCGGGGGATCCATCCCAATATGTTTCGTGGTCGTTACTGGACGAGACGGGAGGTAATAGGTATTGGGTCTCCTGCCGATACCCACGAGCGGTTGAAAGTCCTTACGGACCATGGCGGCTCAGGATTAAATACCATCGCTGATATCACCTGTGAGATGGGTCTCGATGCTGACCATCCATGGGCAATGAACGAAGTGGGCCTGACAGGGGTAAATATTTCCCATATCCGTGACATGGAAACGCTCACCGAGGGAATTCCTTTAGAAAAGGTAAGTTGGTCACTCATCACAGCCTCTACCGTTGCCTCTGTGACCATGGCTCAATATATTGCTGTGGCTCAAAATCGAGGATATGATATTGGAGGGCTTCGAGGCTCGGTGCAGAATGACCCCATCCATTTTCGCTACTGTGGTTTCCGACCTGCCTGTCCCCTTGATCTTTCCATACGTCTTGGTTGTGATGTGATGGAATATTGTACGCGTCATATGCCCAAGTGGTATTACACTACGGTTAACTTATATGATCTCAGAGAGCAGGGAATTACTGCACCCCAAGAGGTAGCCTTTGGGTTCGGAATTGCCATGATCTATATCGATGAGCTGATCCGCAGAGGTCTATCGATCGACGAGTTTGGTCCTCGTTTTACCTTTTATGTCTCTTGCCACATAGACCTTTTTGAGGAGGTGGCAAAGATCCGTGCTGCCCGTAGGCTCTGGGCCCGTCTTATGAAGGAGAAATACGGGGCAAAGGACCCACGATCGATGCAGTTTCGCTTTGCTGTCCACACCGCTGGTTGCTCTCTTGTTCCCCAACAACCTCTCAACAACATTGTTCGCATTTCCTATGAAGCGTTAGCTGCAGTTCTATCAGGGGTCCAATCCCTGCATTGTTGTTCTTACGATGAGCCCATCTGTCTGCCAACAGAGAAAGGGCACCTCCAAGCACTACGGACCCAGCAGGTTCTCGCTTATGAGACGGGGGTGTGTAATGTAGCAGATCCCCTCGGTGGTTCTTACTTCGTAGAGGAACTGACGGATAAGATAGAAGCGGAGACCATTAAGATCATGAAACAGGTCGAAGATGTAGGGGGGATGAAAGAGGCGATTCGAACAGAGTGGCTTGATCGGGAATTTGAGAAGGAGGCCCTCAAACGACAGAAGGAGATTGACCAAGGGGAACGGTTGGTCGTTGGAGTGAATATCTTTTCTACTGAACCGGAAACTGAGACTCCATTAGGAGTGCAGCGAATCCCTTCCGAGTCTGCACGGAGCCAGATTGAGGGAACTCAGGAACTCAAACGCACTCGAGATAAAAACCGTCTTAAAGACCGCATTAAACAACTCCGTGAAGATGCAGAAGAGAAAAGAAATGTGCTTCCTGCTATGATTGAGGCAACCAAAGCCTCTGCGACGACAGGGGAACTTATGGGGACGGTACGCATGGCAATGGGATATCCGTACGACCCCATGGAGATCTTAGAGAGCCCCTTTTAAAGGAATAATCTAAAGGGTTGCCCCTGCCTATGGGTAGCCACACATATGGAAGAAATCATTCCTTTTCATTCTCTTCTCCCCAGGGATAAATAAGTGGAGAAAGAAGGAATAATAAAATTAATCTTCTTTCTTTTCCTTGATCGGGAGGCATCCGACGTTTTTTAACTAATACAGAGCTGAGGTGACCATGGCAGAACAGAAAAAGATCAAGGTAGTGATTTCGAAAGTAGGGCTTGATGGACATGACCGTGGAGCAAAGGTTGTTTCTTCGCTTCTAAAGGAAGCGGGAATGGAGGTTGTCTACCTCGGGATGTATCAGATGCCAGAAGACATTATTCGAGCGGCCATAGACGAAGATGCAGATGTGATCGGCGCAAGCTATCTTTCGGGCGAACACCTCGTTTTTACACCGAAGATCGTCAAGGAGATGAAGAAACATGGTCTCGATGATGTGCTCTTCATTGCAGGAGGTGTCATTCCTCCTGAGGATATTCCAACCCTGAAAGAGATGGGAGTGAATGAGATTTTTGTAGCAGGTTCTCTCACGCAGCCCTTACTTAGGTATATCCGCTCGAACGTAAGGAAGAAATAACAAACAGGTAATGCTAACGATTATGCCTTTTCCAGGAGAAAGCATCGAGGAAACTGTCCAGAAGATCTTTGCTGGAGATCGACGGACAGCAAGCCGCTTGATCACTCGGCTTGAGGATGGAGATGACCGGGGAAGGGAGATCATGAAGCGTCTTTTTCCTCGGACAGGCCGCTCCATGACCCTCGGTTTGACTGGAGCTGGGGGCTCAGGAAAGTCAAACCTCCTCAATCACCTTATTCAGCGCTTTCGGCAAATGGGGAAGAGTGTAGGAGTCATTGCGGTCGATCCGAGTAGCCCCTTTTCCGGTGGGGCTTTTCTGGGCGATCGAATCCGCATTCAACATCATACCAGAGACGATGGGGTTTATATCCGGAGCATGGCCTCACGGGGATACCTGGGCGGGCTTGCTAGGGCGACGACAGAAGTTCTTCGTGTAATGGAGGCTATGGGATTTGATGTCGTCATGGTGGAGACCTTAGGAGCAGGTCAAGATGAGATCGATGTGATCCGGTTAGTTCAGACCTGTCTATTAGTAACTACCCCTTCCATGGGAGATGAGATTCAGGCCCTCAAGGCTGGGATTATGGAGATCGGGGATATCTTTGTAATGAATAAGTCGGACTTAGATGGCGCTACCCAGGCCCTTCGTAGCATTGAAGCCGTCCTCTCTTTGAAAGCCTCTAAAGAGGGAGAATGGAAACCCAGGGTGATCTCAACCGTAGCCACCAGTGGAGAGGGGATCAGTGATCTGGTGGAAGGAATCATGGCACATCAAGACTATCTCCACAATAGTGATGCCATGGAGAGGGCAGCTTTCCAGCGAGTAGAGCAGGAGCTCGGTCTCATCTTCAGAGATGAGCTGGAGCGATTTATTTTCAAGGGCCTCAAGGGGACGGGTAAGAAGAGGCGTTATATCCGGAACATTATCGACGGGAAGTCCGATCCTTATTCAGTCATTGAGGAGATTTTGGGGACTTTTCTTAAGAAGAGGTGATCCATGGCTTTTGGCAAAAGATCTAAGAGGCAAGATCTTGATCTTCAAAGCAACCCAATGGCATTCAAGAATCTCTCGGGTTTTGTGATCGATCCTGTTTACACCTCTGAGAACATTGCTCAGCTTGATGCTGAGAGAGACTTGGGAAGACCTGGTGAATTTCCTTTCACACGAGGAATTCATCAAACGATGTATCGAGGTCGGTCATGGACCATAAGACAACTGGGTTCTTTGGGCTCATCTGAGGAAGCCAATATTCGTATCAGAAAGTTGCTCGACATGGGTGCAACAGGGGTGAGCATCTGCCTCGATATGCCTACGATCATGGGCCGGGACTCAGACGATCCCCTCTGTGAAGGTGAGGTGGGAAGTAGCGGTGGCGTGGCCATTGACTCCATCACTGACGTACGTCAGATTCTCGATGGTATTGATCTGGATCGAATCAGCATCAATTGGGTCTCCAATGCTCAATCCTCCGTTATTTTAGCCTTCTTTGTTGCTGTAGCTGAAGAGAGGGGGATCTCCGCCGACAAGCTGACAGGAACGTTACAAAACGATATCCTCAAGGAATATCAGGCCCAGAAATCTTTTTATTTTCCTCCAAGGCCATCCATGCGTCTGACTGTGGACATCATCAAATACTGCTGCCGAAATATGCCCCGCTTCAATCCTATCAGTATCAGCGGTTATCACATAGCTTCAGCTGGAGGCAATCCTATACAGGAACTGGCCTTTACTTTAGCCAATGGGTTTACCTATGTAGAGGAAACCCTCAAGGCTGGGATTGATGTCGATCAATTTGCTCCCAGGCTTTCCTTCTTTTTCAAAGTTCATAACGATTTTTTTGAGAACATTGCTAAGTATCGGGCGGCTCGTCGGATATGGGCCCGGACTATTAAAGAGCAATTCAAAGCCAAAGATGAGCGGTCGTGGCTTTTTCGAGTTCATACCCAAACCTCTGGTTCTTCTTTGACCGCCCAACAACCGGAAAATAATATCATCCGGACAACCCTTCAAGCCTTATCAGCTGTACTGGCTGGAACACAATCTCTTCACACCAACGCCTTTGATGAGGCCCATTCCATTCCCTCCCCTCGGTCGGAGAGACTTGCCCTGAGGACTCAGCAGATCATTGCCCATGAGAGCGGAGTAATCAACACCGCCGACCCTCTCGGAGGTTCCTATTATTTGGAGTCCTTAACCAATAAGATGGAAGAAGAAGTTTACCAGTATTTTGAAAAAATAGAAAATTTGGGTGGCGTTCTGGCAGGAATCGAAAAGGGTTTCTTCCAGAGGGAAATCGCGGATTCAGCTTACAGATATCAAAAGGATATCGAGAATAAAAGAAGGATCATTGTGGGGCTCAACGAGTATAAAGAGGATGGAGAGGAGCCGATTGAATTGAGAGAAACTGATCCTGTCTTTGAGGGGCGGAAGATCGCTGAGTTGAAGGCTTTCAAAAATCAACGGGAACAAAAACGAGTGGCTGCTCGAATTGAACAGATTCACGAAGTTGCTCGGGGAGATGGGGAATTTATGCCTCTCTTCATAGAAGCTGCGAAAGACGGTTTGACCCTGGGGGAGATTATCGGAGCGATGCAGGACGTTTTTGGAGAATATCGGGAGGAGGCAATTTATTAAGGCGTAAAGTAGGAATTGTTTATATGGGTGAGAGATGAGGAAAATTAGAATACTTTTAGCCAAACCAGGACTTGACGGCCATGATCGAGGTATCAAGGTAGTAGCCAGGGCTCTACGAGATGCTGGGATGGAGGTCATTTACAGCGGACTCCACCAGACGCCGGAGCAGATTGTTAGCACTGCTTTGCAAGAAGGAGTGGATGGAATTGGGCTAAGCATCCTCTCTGGAGCGCACAATGCCATCTTCCCAAAATTGATGGCTTTTTTAAAGGAGAAAGGGCTTTCAGACCTATTAGTATTTGGAGGGGGAACGATCCCATCAAAGGATCGGGAACGACTCAAGGCGATGGGGGTGGGGGAGATCTTCACTCCCGGAACAGATACTCAGGATGTTGTCAATTATCTCAGAGGGGAACTGGAAAAAAAACAGGATTCTAAATCTTGATTCTGGAGTCTCCTTACTTCGTTCCTTTTGATCGTTTCTTATCCAAATGCAGGAGTTCCTTTCTTTTAAAAAAAGTTGATTTTTCAAATTAGATTTTGTATTGTCTGGGAACAAAAATTGAGTAAGGTAGGCTTGAGATGAAATCGAAGAGAGGGCTGTTTAGTACTGATTCCATTCAGGAGATAAGGAGTGAGACTAAGAGATGGGAAAAAGAGGTTTACCCGAGGGAGAAGGAACGATTAGAAGTCTTTGAAACACTCTCAGGGATTCCTATTGAAGCTATCTACACTCCTGAGGATACTGCGAAAATGGACTATCTCCGGGATTTAGGGTTTCCTGGAGAGGAGCCTTTTATTCGTGGTGTTCATCCAACCATGTATCGTGGTCGAACCTGGACGCAGCGACAGTTGGCAGGTTATGGTCCTCCTGAAGAGACTAATAAAAGGTATAAATTTCTTCTGAAGCAAGGGGCGAATGGGATCAATGGCGTTTTCGACTACCCGACGCTAAGGGGATACGATTCCACAGACCCGGAAGCCTATGCAGATGCTGGCCGTGGTGGTGTAGCCATTGATACGATAGAAGATATGCGCATCCTACTCGATGGTATCCCGATCGATCAAGTGAGCAGTTCCATGGTGACCTGCCAGCCGATTGGGAATATCAGTGTGCAGTCGATGTATTTTGCAAATGCAGAGGCTCGTAGCATTCCATTCAATAAACTAACGGGGACAAGTCAGAACGATTTCTTGATGGAAACAGTAGTGGCAATTGCTCCTGAAGTCCTACCCCCAAAGGCTTCCTTTAAATTGAGTTGTGATGCCATTGAATATTGTACAAAGTATGTCCCCCGTTGGAACCCTGTTAGTTTTGCTGGTTACAATTACCGCGAAGCTGGATGCACTGCGATTCAGGAGGTGGCTTTTGTTATTGCCAATGCGATTGCCTGTTCTGAGGAGTTGATCAGGCGAGGTTTGGATGTGGATCGATTTGCCTCGAGGCTGAGCTTTTTCTTCTCTGGCCACAACGATTTTTTTGAGGAGATTGCGAAATATCGTGCGGCGAGAAGGACCTGGTATCGGGTGGTGAGGGAGCGTTTTGGTGCGAAGGATCCACGATCATTGGCGTTAAGGTTTCATGTTCAGACGGCTGGGGTGGCTTTAACGGCTCAGCAGCCCTTGAACAACATCGCCCGTGCGGCCTATCATGCCCTTTCAGCCGTTCTAGGGGGTGCCCAGTCGGTTCATATCGATGCCTATGATGAGGCGCTCTGTACACCCACCGAACTCTCTTCCCTGACGGCGCTAAGAACGCAACAGGTCTTGCAGTTGGAGACGAGAGTGACTCACACGATCGATCCTTTGGGTGGATCCTATTTTGTCGAATCACTGACGAACCAATTGGAGGAAAAGATCGTTGCTCTTTTAAACGAGATCGAGGGGATGGGAGGGATTGTAAGGGCCGTGGAGAAAGGATGGATACACAAGGCGATATCGAGTGAGGCCTATGAATATCAGAAGGCGATCGAGTCGGGAGAGATGCCGATTGTGGGAGTAAATTGTTATAAGATCGAGGACGAAAAACTTCCCATTGAGCTCTTCAGAGTCCCAGAGACCCTTGAGGTGCAGCGGGCGAAGCTGGAGAGGATTAAGAAGGAGCGGAGTTCACAAGAGGTACAGAAGGCCCTGGATGCTATACTTCGCTGTTGTGAGAAGGATGGAAACCTGATGGAGGTGGTGGTGGAAGGGGTGAAGGCCTACGTGACGGAGGGTGAAGTCACAAAGGTCCTGAAACGATATTACGGAATCTGGAATCCACCTCTATTCTGATGGAGAAAAGAATCGTGAAGAAAGGTATTAGGGTATTACTGGCACGCCTTGGTTTGGATGCTCATTGGAGGGGGAGCATTGTGGTCGCCCATGCTCTCCGAGATGCTGGAATGGAAGTGATTTATATTGGTAATCAGATGCCGAAGGAGATTGTGGAGACGGCTATCCAAGAAGATGTAGATATCATTGGACTCAGCAGTCTTTCTGGTAACCATATGATCTTGGCACCCGAAGTGGTGAAAAGGCTGAGAGAGAAGGGGACGCAAGAAATTCCAGTTGTTCTTGGAGGAACTGTTCCTCCAGATGATATTCCAATTCTCAAAGAGGCAGGGATTGCAGGAATATTTGGACCAGGATCATCATTAAAAGAGATCATTCAATTCATATCCACACTGGGTAAGAAATAATAGCGATGTCGTGTAACCCCAATCTGCAATGGCAGTTGGGGGAGTAAGCTTCGTTTCATTGTATCGTCCAATCGAAGGGTGGGGGAAATTCTTTAAAAATCAAGAATTGGTATTAACATGGGAATTAGACCCTTCAATCCCCTGAAGAGGATCACTGATCTTCAGGAAAGAATGGCCGGGGCAGGGATGGATATCCTGTTGCTCAATTATTCCAGGTCTGTCTTCTACTATACAGGTACCACACAGCCTTCCATCCTTGTCGTGACGCCAAAGGATTACCATCTCATCGTGACCAGTGGTTTTGACTCCGCGATAGAAGAAACCTGGCTTCAGCCTGATCGAGTGAGTCCAGGCAAAGGGTATGAAGATGTGAGGGAGAGATTGAAGAGATGGGGGATCGAGAGTGGTCGTCTGGGGATGGAACTGGATATCCTACCGACGGCTTTATATCTCCGTGTATCTAAAATGCTGCCCCAATTTACCATGACCGATATATCGAAAATGGTTTTGAACCAGAGAAAGATCAAAGATGTAAAAGAGGTGGAAGGTACGAAAGAGTCTTGCCGAGTTGTCCATCAGGGCCACGCAAGGGTCCTTGAGGTCCTTCATGACGGGATGACGGAACTCGAACTGTCTGCAGAACTAGAAAATGCCTATCGAAGGGCCGGACATGAAGGGTCCTATTTTATCCGCCAGTTTGACTTTTTCATGGGCCAAGGTGTCCTTGCCTCAGGTGAAAATCTATCAAAAATTGCGGGCAAGGTCCAATCGATCAGCGGAGTGGGTTTGAGCCCTTCCATCCCATTAGGTGCCTCACTGAAAAAGATAAGAAAAGGGGAGATGATCGTTGTTGACATCCCAACAAATTATCAGGGTTATCACTGCGATCAGAGTCGGACATACGTCGTTGGAAAAGCTCCGGAAGCTTGCAGATCTATCTATCAAGGAGTAAAGGAGATTGCCGATCGGATGATCAAGGTGTTGAAACCAGGGATTCGATGCGATCATGCTTATGAGACGGCTCTTGGTTTTGCTGCCGAACTCAACCTGGAACCCTTCTTTATGCGGCTGGGGAGGGATCGTAAAAAGGTCCCTTTCATCGGCCATGGTGTTGGTCTGGAGTTAAACGAACCGCCCATGCTCGGCCAAAATAGCGATGAGACAATTGAAGAGGGAATGATCTTTGCACTCGAAATGGAGATAACCCATGGGCCTGGAGAGGTTGTGAAATTGGAGGATACTCTCCTGATGACCTCTGAAGGTGCAGAGCTTCTTACCCTCACCCCAAGGGACCTCCATGAGGTTTAAAAACATGGCATATCGTCTCTGTTCATAAGGTGCTTTTTTGTAATCGAGGGGATTGAGTCTTATGGCTTCCATACTTCAGGTCAATAATATTGAAGTAGTCTATAAGGATGTCATCCTTGTTCTGAAGGGGATGTCTCTGGAGGTTGAAGAGGGTAAGATCGTCACCATTCTTGGTAACAACGGAGCTGGAAAGACGACAACATTGAAGGCCATCTCCGGGATTCTCAAGTCAGAAGATGGAGAAGTGACTGATGGTTCCATTGAATTTTATGGAGAGCGAATTGATAAAAAATATCCGGAAGAAATCGTTCGGAAGGGTATTTTTCAAGTGATGGAGGGTCGAAGGGTCGTTGAAGATATGACGGTTGAAGAAAACCTTCTGGCTGGAGCACATACTCAGCGAGATAGAAAGAAGAGGAAGGAAGATCTGGAGATGGTCTACCACTATTTCCCTCGGCTCATAGAGCGCCGAAGAGTCATGGCGGGATATATCAGTGGAGGAGAACAACAGATGCTCGTTCTTGGAAGGGCATTGATGTCTCGCCCAAGACTCTTATTGCTTGATGAGCCCTCTATGGGACTCAGCCCTCTTCTGGTGGCAGAGATCTTCGAGATTATCCAGAAAATTAATAGAGAGCAAAATGTCTCCATTCTTCTTGTGGAGCAGAATGCAAGGCTGGCACTTTCGGTGGCCTACCATGGGTACGTGATGGAGAACGGTCGAATCGTTCTCGACGATACCGTGGGAAAATTGATGGAGAATGCAGATGTTAAAGAATTTTACCTTGGTTTGAGCGAGGTCGGCAAGGTAAAAAGCTATCGGGACGTCAAACATTACAAAAGGAGAAAGAGGTGGTTGACCTGAGAAGATGGATTTGATGAAGGGAAGATTCAATGAGTGAGAACATCGCATTTTTAGCTCAATTGTTTTTAACCGGCTTGGTTTTAGGAAGTGTCTATGCCTTGGTCGCCCTGGGATTCGTGCTGATCTATAAAGCGACAAGCATCCTCAATTTTGCGCAAGGTGAACTGTTGATGTTCGGGGCCTATGTCTGTTTGACTCTTATCATAGGCCTAGGTATCCCATTTTTCTGGGCTTTCTTCCTGACTTTGGCTTTTTCATTTATCCTAGCTGTCCTATTGGAACGGGTCATCCTCAGGCCAATGATCGGAGAACATATTATCTCCGTTATCATGGTGACCATCGCACTTTCTGTGGTACTTAGAAGCCTCATTCAAATTGTCTGGGGCACAGAGACTAAGGTTTTCCCCCGTATCTTCTCTGAGGAGCCGATCCGTTTCTTTGGTCTTTTCATCGCTGAAATTCACCTCTATAGCATGATCTTTGCCATCATCTGTGTGGCCCTCTTTGCTCTCTTTTTCAAATTCAGCGCAGCGGGCATAGCCATGCGCGTCACTGCCTTTGATCAGCAGATTGCCCAGAGTTTAGGGATAAACATTAAGAAAATTTTTGCATTATCCTGGGCCATCTCTGCCATCGTCTCCTCCATTGGTGGAATCATCTTAGGAAACATCAATGGGATCAACAATGCCTTGGCTGCCATGGGCCTTAAGGTCTTTCCCTGTGTTATTTTAGGCGGACTTGACAGTATAATTGGAGCTATCGTTGGAGGGTTTTTTATTGGAATCCTTGAAAACCTTGCTGGTGGATACCTCGATCCAATCTTTGGGGGTGGAGTAAAAGATGTAGCTCCTTTTGTCTTTTTAGTCGTCATGCTAATGATCAAGCCTTATGGCCTTTTCGGGAAGATAAAAATAGAAAGATTATAACGGACGTTTTCATATATTTAAATATCTCTCAGGATTTTTAACTTATTTAGAGGTGGAAGAGAATGCCCTGCGGATTATTCCATACTATCTATAAAACAGATGAGCGGATCTTCAAAACGATCTGGGTCAAATCATGGTTAGTGGCCTTTGCATTGTTTCTCATCTTATTACCCTTGTTTGTCAGGGATTACATCCTATACGTAACTAATATGATCTTTATTTTTGTTGTTGGCGCCATTGGTCTCAATATCCTCACGGGATTTACTGGACAGATCTCTATTGGCCACGGAGCATTTGTTGCAGTCGGGGCTTATACCTCTGCCATTCTTACAACCAAGTTTGGACTTCCCTTCTGGGTTGCCTTGCCCATTGCAGGTTTTTTTGCAGCCTTCATTGGGATGATCTTTGGTATCCCCTCCTTAAGGATCAAAGGCCTCTATTTAGCCATTGCCACATTAGCTGCACAGTTTATCATCGAATACACCATTGTTCATTGGGAACGATTGACAAATGGTATTACAGGGATGTCGGTTCCCTCTCCAACCCTATTCGGGTTTGTTTTCGATAATGATAGAAAATTCTATTACCTCCTACTTATATTTGCAGTAATGGCAGTTGCATCGGGTAGAAATCTTTTTAGAACCCGGGTCGGAAGAGCATTCATCGCCATCCGGGATAGGGATATCTCTGCGGAGCTAATTGGAGTGAATATCTTCAAGTATAAGCTTTTGGCCTTTGGTATTAGCTCCTTTTATGCCGGAGTTGCTGGGAGCTTATGGGGACATTATACGAATGTCATCACCCCCGAACATTTTACCATTGTCTTATCGATTGACTATCTGGCTATGATCATTGTTGGCGGTCTGGGAAGTATCCTGGGCACCGTGTTTGGTGTCGCCTTTATAATCATTGTCCCTGAACTGTTAACTACTGCTGGGATCTTGTTAAAAAGCACCTTCGGAGAAATTACGACCTTAATTTCAGCGATCAAAGGATTGGTTTTCGGTGTCACGATCATCCTTTTCCTCGTTTTTGAACCAGATGGTCTCTCTGAGATATGGAGAAGAACCAGAGACTATTGGAAGCTATGGCCATTTTCCTATAGATAAACAAGCGATAAGGAGGTGATGAAAAGGTTCTTTCTTTGTTGTGAAGTAGAAGGGTGGGGCAAGAAAACTTTTAAAAAAAAGGAGGCATAAAATGGAAAGACGAAATCTTCTATTGGTTTTAGGCATGGCGGCCCTTGTTTTTGTTTTCTTAAATGGTTCAAGTGCATATGCTAAAGAAACGATTAAGATTGGTGGTATTGTCGATCTGACAGGCCCCACCAATGACATTGGAGTACCTTATGCCGAAGGTGCAGCAGACTATTTTGACAAGATCAATAAGGAGGGCGGAATCAAGGGAAGACTGATTGAATACTTCCCGATCGATTATGCATACAAGCTTCCTCAAGCCATGGCCGCTTATAAGAGGTTGGTGACGGAGCACAATATCATTGCTCTCATTGGATGGGGAACAGGAGATTGCAAAGCCCGCATTCCATTGATCAATAAGGATAAAGTCCCTCAGTTTCCAGCTAGTTTCGCCCTCGACCAGACCGAGCCATACACCTCTTATAACTTCGCTCACATGATCAGCTATGAGCACCAGATCATTGGCATGATACAATATGCGAAGAGTAAACCTGTCGAAAAGGGGCGTAAGGTGAGGATAGCCTATGTTTACTCGGATGCTGAATACGGCCGGGCTCCCATCCGAGTACTTAAAGAACGAAACATTGCAGAAAAGATGGGTGTGGAGCTTGTCGATGAGCAAATTATCAGCCAGGCAGCGACTGAGGCTGTTTCCCAGGCATTGACTCTAAAGAAAGCTAAACCCGACTATGCCATTGTGGTTCTCACACCCAAACCAGCATCCGTCTTCATTAAAGATGCCAAGAAGGTGGGACTCGAGACGACTATTCTGGGATTCTCTTTCCTGGGAGATTACTCATTGCTCAAACTTCTGGGTGATGCTGGAAAAGGTTTGATTGTCGCAGCACCTTGTTCCTATGGCCATGAGATGGATGTACCTGGGATAAAGAAAATTTGGGACTACAATAAAAAGTACCGTCCAGAGAGAAAGGTGATTGATTTACAGTATGTCTATGGTTGGCTTTATGGGATGATGATCGAAGAGGGGTTAAAAAGGGCTGGAGATAAATTGACAGGAGAGGGTTTAAAAGATGCCCTGGAGACATTTAGAAACTTCGAGACCGACGGGATTTCGAGACCCCTCACCTTTACCTCCACGGATCACAGAGGGTCCTATGAGTTCAAACTCTCGATTGCAAACCCGGAAAAAGGTACTTTTGAGTCCATCTCGGACTGGATCAAAGTGGAGAAGTGAGATCATGTGAGAAATGAGCGTTTATGCCCTTCATCATTGAGCGGCATAAACGCATAATTGAAAAAGAGGTGATCATGGTCAACCGATCAGAAGGAATTTATCACCAAAAGGAGATCATGGGTTTGAGTGAGCGAGGGGATTATTTGAACGCCCAGTTAAGAAATATTGTGGCTCATGCCTACAATTGCTGCAACGCAGTCAAGGAAAGACTGGATGGCATCGGGATCAAACCCTCTGATATTCAGACAGTTCATGATCTTGAAAAATTGCCTGTTCTTAAGAAATTGGATCTTCCAAAGAATCAACAAAAAGATCTGCCCTTTGGAGGTATGGCGAGCACGCCTACCCATCAATTGAGGAGGATCTATATCTCCCCAGGACCTACCTATGATCCTCATGGCAATGAGAAGGATCCCTGGAGAATGGAAGAGGCATTTTACTCCGCAGGATTTAGAAAGGGCGATGTTGTTCAGAATGCTTTTTCTTACCATATGAGTCCGGCCGGTACTATTTTTGATGAGGCTTTGGGAAATTTGGGCTGTGTCGTCATTCCAACAGGCGTTGGCAACATTGAGAATCAGATTGAGGTACTGAAGGATTTACCCCTTACTGGATATACTGGACCGGCTGGATTTTTGCTTTCCCTCATCCGTAAGGCAGAAGAGTTGGGTTACAATCCTCGGACCAATCTTGGCTATGAAGTGGCTTTTACGTCTGGAGATATGTTGGCAGAAACGATGCGTAACGAAATGGAAGAGAGGTGTGGGATCAGGGTCAGACAGGGCTATATGACTGCGGACACAGGGTCTGTTGCCTATGAGTGCAGCGAGAAAGCAGGAATGCACTTTTCTACGGATGTCATCGTTGAGATTCTCGACCCGATCTCGAAAAAGGCAGTTAGCCAAGGGGAGGTGGGAGAGATTGTGGTCACGAACTTTAACCCAATATACCCGCTCATTCGATTTGCCACAGGGGACCTCTCTTTCATCAAAGATGGCCTCTGCAATTGTGGGAGAACTGCTCCACGGTTGGAGAAGATTGTAGGCCGGGCCGACGAATCGACTAAAGTGAAGGCGATGTTTATTCACCCCCATCAATTGGAAGAATTGATGGGCTATTTTCCTGAGGTTTGTGATTATCAGTTGATTGTCGATCGGATCAACGGAAAAGACGAAATGGAGTTAAAGATTGAATTGGAGTCTCAAGAGATCGATAGAGAGGAGATGAAAACCAAGATTGTATCAAAGTTCAAGGAGGTCTTCAGATTGGACACTAAGGTCGAGTTCATCTTCCGGGGCACACTGTTGCCAAACCATAAGAGGATTGAAGATAAAAGAAAGTGGGATTAGAAGTTTCAATAAGAAAGGAGAAGCATAGAATGTTCCCAAAAGTCTGGGATGAGAAGTTAGAAAACCTTTCCCGGGAAGTTTTAGAGAGAATCAGGTTAAACAAGTTAAAAGATCAGCTTAAGTATTGCTATAAAAATACACAATTTTATAAAAAAAAGTTCAATGAGATAGGAATCAAGCCTGAAAATATTTCAACTTGGGAAGATTTTAGGAAATTACCAATTCTTATGACTAAACAAGAGGAGAGATTAAGTGAGTTGGAGTCCAGAGAAAAGCTGGGGCACACATATGGGATGCATCTTGGAGTGCCTCCAGAAAAAATGATAATTGCCAGAAACACCTCAGGGACTACCGGCAATCCTACGTTCAGCTATTCCTATACTAAGGCGGATTATGAAAGATTTAAAGAATGCCTAGCCAGAGTATATTGGTTGGCTTCCCTGAGACCCGGTGATAGAGTTCTCAATTGTTTTCCAGTCTTGGGAGGTATTCATGGCAGTGGAGGTTTATGGGGGGGCGCAATGGCTCATATGAATGTTATTCCCCTTGAGGTGGGTGCAGAATCTGGCCCTGAAAAGACTATTCAATATTCCTTGTTGACCAGGCCCAATGGCCTATTTGCGTCCCCTTCTTTTGCAGAGTCCTTAATAGACATTTGTGCTCAAGTAACTGGAAAGGAAATAAGGGAATTGGGCATCAAGAAACTATTGCTTACAGGAGAACCAGGAATTGAGATCCCAGTAATTAGAAAGAGGATAGAAGGAAGTTTTGGTGGAAAGTGGCATGTTTGGTGGGCGTTATACGGTGAGGTCTGTGCGTCATCCTGTGGATTAGAAGAGTATCAAGGGATGCATGAGGTGGCCCCTGATTTTTGTATTCATGCGGAAGACTTAGTGGATCCCATTACCAAGATTCCATTAGAGATAGAGGAGGGTGTCATCGGAGAAGCGATAATGACGGCCTTGGGCCGTGAAGGCCTTACTTTTTTCAAATACGAAACCGGAGATGTCATTCAAGTTTTTACCAAACCGTGTGAATGTGGCTATCCGGGTCCGGGCTATCGTTTCAAAATGATCGGGAGGGTAGAAGACATGCTTCTGATAGAGGGTGTTCGGGTTTTCCCCTTAGCATTAAGACAGATTATAAATTCTTTTTTACCTAAACTAACCGGGGCTATGAGGATCGTCTTGGCCGAGAAACCACCCAAGATAAATCCTCCGCTGAAAATTAAAGTGGAATATGGATATGGGATCGAAAAAGGGCAATTATTAGATTTAGAAAGAGAAATAAAGGTAAAGGTTCAAGAGGAATTAGGCATTATTTCTGAAATTGAATTCTTACCCCCAGCCTCGCTTGGGAAAAGTATTTGGAAGACTTCTCTTTTTGAAAAAATGTTTAACTAAATTTGATCGATGGATAATAATAAAGACGTTCAACTCATCATCGAAAAGGTCAGTCTATCCTTTGGGAAAGTACAGGCCCTCCGTTCGGTGAGCACCCAAATCAAGAAGGGCCAGATATTTTCGATTATCGGGCCCAATGGCGCAGGAAAAACATGTTTACTGAATTGTATTAATCGATTCTATAAGGCGGATGAAGGAAGAATTTTTTTTGAAGGGCATGAATTGACGAAACTACCCTCCCATCAAATTGCCGAACTGGGTATTGCAAGGACCTTTCAAGGGGTCGAACTATTTAAGGGACTGACCGTTCTTGACAATATCAAGCTTGGAGCTCACGTGCGCCTCAAGACAGGCGTCTTTTCAGCTCTAGCATATATCGGCAAGGTCCACAGGGAAGAGATGCACCTACGGGAAGATGTAGAGGAAAAGATTATTGATCTCCTTGAGATCGAGGCCATCAGAAAAAAAGTCGTAGGGACCCTTCCTTATGGGTTGCAAAAACGCGTCGAACTAGGCAGAGCCTTGGCGATGAAGCCCAAACTAATGTTACTCGACGAACCGATGGCCGGGATGAACCTCGAAGAGACAGAGGATATGGCCCGTTTCATCCTGGATGTCAACGAAGAGTGGGGAACGACCATCGTGTTAATCGAACATGACATGGGTGTGGTGATGGACATTTCTGACACGGTCTGTGTGCTCAACTTTGGGGAAAAAATCGCCGAAGGGCCACCTATGGAGGTCAGGAAGAACCCTCAAGTGATCAATGCCTATCTTGGGGAGGAAGAGCTCACTTATTCGAGGCTGCAGGCATCATGAGAGGATCGGTCGATGGAATCAGTTACTTTACCTGCCCTGTTAATTCGGAATAAGGAAAGATTCGGGGCGAGAAAAATCGCCTTGCGGGAAAAGGAATTTGGAATCTGGCAAGAATATTCCTGGAAAGACTACTATGAGCATGTAAAAGACTTTAGTCTGGGGCTTGAGTGTTTGGGGTTTCAGAAAGGAGACAAGTTAGCCATCATTGGAGATAATCGTCCGGAGTGGGTGTGGGCCGAACTGGCTGCCCAATCCGTTGGAGGAATCCCTTTAGGGATCTATCAGGACTCAATTCTTACGGAGGTTGCCTATGTGATCAATCAGTCCGAGGCGACTGTCGTGGTGGCCGAGGATCAGGAGCAGTGTGATAAGATCTTAGCCTTGAAAGAACAAATCCCTAAAGTGGTCAAATTAATCTATGCTGATCCGAAAGGTATGAGAAGCTATGATGATCCCCTTCTCATCAGTTTTTCTGAAGTGGAAATCCTGGGGAGAGAGAGCGCGCGGTCCAACCCACTAAATTTTGAGACGAGGGTTCAAAATTTGAAGTGGGAAGATGTTGCCCTTATCGCTTATACGTCGGGTACGACAGGATTCCCAAAAGGATCGATCCTGACCCATAAAAATATGATCACCATGGCCCAAAATTTGAATCAGGTTGATCCCAAATATGAAGAGGATGAGTTTGTATCCTTTCTGCCGTTGCCTTGGGTGGGCGAGCAGATGATCGCTGTTTCTACTGCCCTCTTTATTGGGTTTACAGTGAATTTTCCGGAGAAGCCTGAGACAGCGATGGAAGATCTTTACGAAATAGGCCCCCACGTCATCTTTTCCCCTCCCAGGATCTGGGAGGGTTTGTCCCGTTCCATCATGGTCAAAATTCGTGATGCATCCTTTTTCAAACGATGGATGTACAACTTATCCTTGCCCATTGGATATCAGTGGGCCGATTTCAAATTTGAAAAGATAAAGCCCTCCTGGTACTGGAAGGCGATGTACTTTTTGGCCTATATTGCCGTTTTTCGGGCACTGAAGGATCGTCTGGGGTTTTCAAAAATCAGGAGCGCCACAACAGGAGGAGCTTTGTTGGGACCTGATGTCTTCAGGTTTTTTCATGCCCTTGGCATCGAATTGAAACAGATCTATGGCCAGACCGAAATCTCGGGGATCTCAACGATTCATCGCGCCGGGGATGTCAAATATGATACCGTTGGCTTTCCGATCCCTGAAGCGAAGATCAAGATATCCGAAGAAGGTGAGATCCTATCGAGAAGCCCATCTTTATTTCAGGGGTATTGGAAAAATCCAGAGGCAACAGTTGAAACCTTGAAAGATGGGTGGTTGCACTCAGGGGATGCAGGATACTTCACAAAGGAGGGTCATCTGGTTTGCATTGATCGGGTCAAGGATCTGATGCAGCTTATCGATGGGACAAAATTCTCTCCCCTTTTTATTGAAAATAAACTCAAGTTTTGTCCTTACATCGTAGAGTCAGTCGTCATTGGCCATCAAAAACCCTTTGTTGGCGCCCTCCTGTCCATCGATTTTAAACATACAGGGAAATGGGCTGAAGAACATGGTATCCCATATACCACCTATAGTGATCTTTCCTCCAAAAAAGAGGTATATGAATTAATCGAAAGAGAGGTCTACAGGGTTAACAAGACATTGCCGAAGGAGATGCAGATTTATAAATTTATTCTGTTATATAAAGAATTAGACGCCGATGACGAGGAGCTGACCCGAACCAGAAAGGTTAGGCGCGGGTTTATCAGTGAAAAATATAAAAAGGAAATCGATGCTCTTTATGGAAATCAGGAAAACCTTCCGGTCGAAACAGTAATCAAGTATCAGGATGGGAGGACAGCCACGGTTCAAAGAAATCTCTATCTCCATACGATGAGAAGTGATGAAGAGTATGAAGCGATGTTCAAGAAAAGAAGATGGTGGAGATGGAAAGATTAGAGAATAAAAAAATTTCTAAAAAAAGCTTGACAAAAGAAAGTGATTTATTATATCGTGTTCAAAACTGACCGTCCAGTCGGTCAAATTTTAATGATGAAGACATCTGTCGATAGGAAAGCGCAAATAATAGTTGCTTCGGCTGAACTTTTCAGCCGAAAGGGTTACGAGAAGACCTCCATGAAGGATATCGCCGACCAGGTGGGTATCTCCAAACCGGCCTTGTATTATCACCTAAAAAGCAAACATGAACTTCTCTATACCATTATGAATGACTTGATGGAATTCGGAATTGACGGGCTTCAGAAGATCGAAAGAATGTCGCTTTCTATTGATGAAAAGATTCGACTGGGTATTCAACATCACCTTTCCTCTTTTGATCAATACATTGCTGAATATGTGGTGATGCTCCATGAGAAGACGGATTGGTTGCCAAGCAGTTTGGAGAGAAAGATAAAGAAAAAATTTAAACACTATACGACCCTTTGGGACAAGTTGATCAGTGAGGCTATCGCCCGCAAAGTGATTCGACCAGGAATCGATCCTAAAATTCTGGTTTGGGCTATCCTTGGCATGTGCAATTGGGTCTATAAATGGTACTCCAGGGAGGGAAGATTAACGAATCCGGAAATAGCCGATATCTTTTACCGCATCATCAGGGACGGTGCCTTTTCCAAGAGGCAGAAGGGAAAACCTTGAATACCACGGATGAGTTTAAAGGAACGTTCAGAAAGGAGGAATTTCGAAGATGGTCGGAATTATTGCCTATGGCATTTATATCCCCCGTTACCGGTTGAAACGAGAGACAATCTTTCAAGGTATGGGGTGGTTCAATCCCGGGATTAAAGGAGCGGCCAGAGGGGAGATGGCCGTTGCCAATTATGACGAGGACAGCCTAACCATGGCGGTCGCAGCCGGAAGGAATGCTTTTTCAGAAATAGACCGGGATAGGATCAATGCTCTCTATCTTGCTTCGGTCTCTTTCCCTTATAAAGAAAGGGGAAATGCTGCCATTGCCAATGGGGCCTTAAATCTCACTTCGAACACCCGAACTGCAGACTTTTCTGGATCACCGAGGGCAGGGACATCCGCACTGATTTCGGCCTTCAACGAAGCTGGAACACAGACGACGCTGGTGTGTGGCGCTGATTGTAGGCTTGGCAAGCCTGGAGGAACCTTGGAGGAACTCTACGGAGATGGGGCGGCTGCGATTGTGGTGGGAACAAATGGGGTCATCGCTTCAATGGAAGACCATTACTCTCTTTCCTATGATTTTCCAGACCAACGCCGAATCGACGGGAACAAATTCAGTAGGACCTGGGAGGAGAGATGGATCAGGGAGGCGGGTTACGGGAAGATGATTCCAGAAGCAATCCATGGCCTTCTGAAGAAATGTAAACTTCGTATTCAAGATATTGCCAAGGTCGTTTATCCTCCCCTTTCGGCAAAAGACCACGCAGAAGTTGCTAAAGGCTTAAGCCTCACTCCAGATAAGGTTCAAGCACCGCTTATTGAAGAGGTCGGCAATACCGGTTGTGCTCACCCATTGATGATGCTAATTGGCGCATTAGAAGAAGCTAAGCCCGGGGATAAGATACTGATTATCAGTTATGGGAGTGGGAGTGATGCCATCCTCTTTGAGGTAACCGAAAAGATCAAGGGACTCAAGAACAGGGGCAAACTGAAAAGTTTGTTGGGAGAGAAAGAGGAGTTAAAGGGCTATGAAAAGTACCTTTCCTTTCGGGGTATATTGCCCAAGGAGGAGGGGATACGGGGCGAAGAAATTGCACCGACAAGTCTGTCTCTTCAGTGGAGGGAGCAAAAAGCGATCCTCAGGCTGGCTGGTTCAAGATGTAGGGCCTGTGGGACTCCCCAATTTCCCCAGGAAAGGATCTGTATCAACCCGGACTGTGGGGCTGTAGATCAGATGGAGAATTACCCCTTCTCTGACAAAAGAGGCCAACTTTTCACCTATACGGGAGACAATCTGACCTTCTCGGAAGATCCCCCGGCCCTCTACGGGATTGTCGACTTTGAAGGCGGAGGGAGATACTGGTTTGACATTACCGATTGTCGCCTTGAATCGTTAAAGGTTGGCCAGCCTGTTCAGATGACTTTTCGGAGAAAATACCAGGATCAAGGACGAAGTATCTATGGCTACTTTTGGAAGGCGATGCCTATCAGATAGAAAGGAGAATAGGAATGCCAGAGGGAATCAAAAATAAGGTTGCGATCATTGGAATGGGCTGTACCAAATTTGGAGAGCTTTGGGATAAGAATTCGGAATCATTGATTGTCGAAGCTTTTGAAGAAGCTATCCAGGATGCTGGGGTAGAAAAGAAGGATATTGATGCGGCTTGGTTTTCAAGTTGCTTCGCTGAAAACAATGTTGGGAAAAGTGCCATTCCCTTAGCGAGCGCTCTAAAATTACCCTTTCTACCAGTGACGCGGACAGAGAACTTCTGTGCGAGTGGGACCGAGGCCATTCGGGCAGCTTGTTATGCAGTGGCCTCTGGAGCTTGCGATATGGCTTTGGCCGTAGGGGTGGAGAAACTGAAAGACATTGGCTATGGAGGTTTACCGGACTTTAGCCAGCTCCGGGGGATCTACAATCGTCAGATCTATCCGAACATGACAGCTCCGGGGATGTTTGCGATGATGGCGACCAAATACTTTGATCGCTATGGTCTGAGTCCAGAGGAGGGGAAGAGGACCATTGCCAAAATATCGGCTAAAAGTCATTACAATGGGGCTCGCAACCCCAGAGCCCATCTTCAGAGAGAAGTGAGTGTGGAGACGATCATGAATGCTCCCATGGTGGCCTGGCCTTTGGGGCTCTTTGACTGTTGTGGTGTGACGGATGGGGCTGCAGCTGCCCTTATCGTTCGAGCGGATCGAGCGAAGGAATTCCGCCCCGATCCCATCTATGTCAAAGCCCTGCAGATCGCTGTAAGCCCTGAGGAGGAGTTTCGGTATCATCAGTGGGATGGGACCCATGTGGAACCCACTGTTCAGGCTGCGGTGAGGGCTTATAAAGAGGCAGGGATAAAAAATCCAAGAGAGGAAATCAGCCTGATGGAGGTTCACGATTGCTTCTCCATTACGGAGCTGGTGATCTATGAAGATCTCTTAATCTCCCCTCGGGGAAAGGCAAAGGAAGATGTGGATTCAGGTTTTTATAACCTCGACGGGAAAATACCATGTAATAGCGATGGAGGTCTGAAGAGTTTTGGTCATCCCATCGGAGCCTCTGGGATTCGGATGGTCTATGAGATCTATAAGCAGTTTCAGGGAAAGTGTGGGGTTCGGCAGCTTAAAGATCCTCGTTTCGGCCTTTCACACAATTTAGGGGGTTTCCCAGCTAACTGTGTCATTGGAATAACGATCTGGGGAAAAGAACTCTGATGGTCTGATGATTCTCCCGACCCCCCTCCTTTTTGCTGCATGAGGAGTGGGGAAGGGAAAGGCGCTGATATTTACAAATAGCATTTCATGAAGATGTGACCAAACTTTTTTCAAGAAAGGGGAAGATCGATTGGCCGATCAGGAAGTGCTTAGAGTCAATGATATCAACCTAAGTTTCGGTGGAAACAAGGTTCTTGCCGATGTCAGTTTCCATGTGACCAAAGGTGAGATTTTGGGCCTGATTGGTCCCAACGGAGCGGGCAAGACCTCGATGCTTAATTGCATCACTATGTTTTATAAGCTTGAGGAAGGTCAGATCTTTTTTGAAAAGAGAAAAATCACATTTAGTCGGCCTCACCAGATTGCCAGCTTCGGAATCTCCCGAACTTTTCAGAATATCGAATTATTTTCAGGCCTCACGGTGCTGGAAAACCTGATGGCTGGCCGCCACATTCTGATGAAATCCGGGGCCATCGCCTCGTCTTTATTTTTCGGTAAGGCCCGTCGTGAGGAAATCAATCATCGGGAAGTGGTTGAGGATATCATCGATCTTCTGGAATTAGAAGCCATACGAGACAAGTTGGTAGGGTCCTTGCCTTATGGCCAAAGAAAAAGGGTGGATCTTGGACGCGCCCTGGCCCTCGAACCGAAACTGATGCTTCTGGACGAGCCCATGGCTGGGATGAACCTGGAAGAGAAGGAGGACATGGTCCGTTATATCCTTGATATCCATGAATTAAAAGACATCTCCATTATTTTGGTAGAACATGATATGGGGGTGGTCATGGATATTGTAGATCGGCTCGTTGTTCTCGATTTTGGAAGAAAGATTGCAGAAGGAACTCCGCTGGAGATCAAAGGAAATCCAAACGTTATCAAGGCTTATTTAGGAACACCTAAGAGATAAGGCTTTCCAGATTTTGTGTGAGGAGTAACACCCATGCCCGGGGAAGACACATTACCCAAATTGTTTGTAGAAAATTACAAGCGCTATGGGCATCACAAGATTGCCATGAGGGAAAAGGATCGCGGTATCTGGAAAAGCTATACCTGGGCGGATTATTACAAAAAAGTTAAATATCTATCTCTTTTTTTAACCAGAGATGGTTTAGAACCCGGAGATAAGGTAGCCATCATCGGTGAGAATAAACCAGAAGTCTATTGGGCTGAGATGGCTGCGCAGGCGGCAAGAGGAACGGTGGTCGGCATTTTTGCTGACTGTCTTCCCAGTGAAATAAAATATTTTGTCAACCATGCAGATGTGAGCTTTATTTTTGCTCATGATCAGGAGCAGGTTGATAAGATATTAGAGATTAAGAGTGAAATACCCAAAGTAAAAAGGACAATTTTCTGGGACCCCAAGGGCCTATGGAATTACCAAGATTCTTTGCTGGTGTCCATGGGAGAGGCACTCAAGATCGGCGAGGAATATGAAAAGGAGCATCCAGGCCTATTTGAGAATCGATTGGCTGAAGGAGAAGGAAAGGATACGGCTGTTATTCTTTATACCTCGGGAACGACAGGTTTGCCAAAGGCAGCCATGTTGGATCAGAGAGGTTTAATTTCTTCCGCCCAGGGTTTTTTAGATTTGGACCACTATGGGGATGATGATCATTATCTCTCTTTTGTTCCCGTTGCCTGGATTACAGAACAGTTGATAGGGGTGGCCTCATCTGTATTGTCTGGATTTGTCGTGAATTTTCCTGAAAGCGCTGAGACCGTCACTGAAAATATCCGTGAGATAGGCGCCTCGATTCTTTTCTTTTCTCCCCGGCAGTGGGAAAGTATCAATCGAATGGTCCAATCGAAGATTTTGGATACAACATGGCTGAAGAGAAAAATATACCGTCTCTGTCTTCCGAGTGCATACAAAATGGCTGATCTTCGCTTAGCTAAAACCGATCCAGGTTTCATTTTGGAAATTTTGAATGTCCTGGTCTACTGGTTAGTCATCAGACGGTTAAAGGATAACCTGGGTCTATCCAGGATTAGGGTCTGTTATACTGCCGGTTCGGCAGTCAGTCCTGAGATCCTTCGATATTTTCAGGCGATCGGGGTTAATATTAAACAGATCTATGGAAGTTCGGAGATGGGTTTGGTAACCGCTCATCGTGATGGGGACATTCGACCTGAGACGTCGGGTTTGCCATTGAAGGGCGCAGAGGTCTGCCTATCGGAAGAAGGAGAAATTCTGGTCAGAAATGATGGGATGTTTGTGGGTTATTATAAAGATGAGGCTTCCTTTGGTAAGAAATTTAAAGAAGGTTGGTACTGTTCCGGAGACTTTGGGCATATTGACGATCATAACCATCTCATAGTCATTGATCGAATGGGAGACCTGAGGGTTTTGAAAGGAGGGAAGAAATTTTCACCTCAATATTTTGAAATCAGACTCCGGTTTAGCCCCTATATTAAGGAAGTGTTGGTGGTAGGTGGAGAAGAGAGAGAATACGCTTCCTGCCTGGTGAATATCGATCTGGATAACGTGGGCAGATGGGCCGAGGGAAACCGGATCGCCTACACGACATTCGCTGACCTGTCCCAGAAAGATGAGGTGATTGATTTAATCAGGGCCGAAACGGAGAAGGTTAACAGAACTCTTCCTGAAGAGGCCCGTATAAAGAAATTCCTTAACATGCCAAAGGAGTTTGATGCCGACGAATCGGAATTGACCCGAACCAGAAAGCTGCGCCGCACCTTCCTGGAAGAGCGGTATTCCGACCTGATCGAGGCTCTCTATAGCGGTAAAGATGAGTTAGAGATGGAAACACCGGTCGTCTACAGGGACGGGAGGAAAGGGGTTCTGAAACGTTCGATAAAGATTTGTACCATATGACCAAACGGAGTCATCCATGTTGCTTTTTCAGTTTTTGATTAATGGCATCCTCGTTGGTGGAGTCTATGGATTGCTGGGATTGTGTATTGTCTTGATATACAAATCGACCAGGGTTTTCAATTTCGCCTTGGGCGAGATGCTAGCCCTGGGGGCATTTATCCTATTTACGTTTATTGATACCCTTCACCTTCCACTCTGGATGGGGTTGATCCTCACCATCCCTGTTTCCCTGGTGATCGGTTTTCTCTTAGAACGCCTATCCCTTCGTCCCTTGATCGGTCAACCTATCCTGGCAGCCATCATGGCCACACTGGCACTATCTTTGGTCATGAAGGGTGTCATTTTTTTTGTCTGGGGGTCTCCCACGATTAGTTTTCCCCAGAAAATTCTGCCAGGAGAAGCAATGGTCTTCGGCGAATTTTTCCTAACCAAAGAATTAATCTGGATGTTTTTCATATCCATTGCCGTATTTGTTGGGATGACCCTTTTTTTTCAGTTTACCAAGACAGGCCTGTTCATGCGCGCCACAGCAGAAGGGCACGATGTCGCCCAGGCCTCTGGTATCAATGTGGAAAAGATCTTTGCAGCCACCTGGGCCCTCGCCGCCCTGATCGCAGCAATAGGGGGAATCATGCTTGGGAACCGATTCGGATTGGGCATCGGTACGCTTCCCTTGGTAGCCATTAAGGCATTCCCCGTTGTCCTTTTCGGGGGTCTCGAATCGGTAGGTGGAGCGATCATCGGTGGCCTGGTCGTAGGAATCCTGGAAAGCCTGGTGGGAGGCTACCTGGATCCAAAACTTTCTGAAGTGACCCCGTATATCGTATTATTGCTGATTTTATTGATTCGGCCAGAAGGCCTTTTTGGTCTAAAAAGAATCGAAAGGATCTAATCAATGTATCGTCCCTGCGGCGTTTTTGATGAGACCTATGCAAAAAATATTGCCATTGTCCGAACCCGTCAGCATTGGATATTGATGGTGATTGGTCTTCTTCTCCTATTGACTCTGCCTCTCTATTGTAGTGGACGAATACTCCACTTTATCAATCTCCTCGGGATCGCGATGATCACAGCTCAGGGCCTCAATCTTTTGACGGGATTTGCTGGCCAGATCTCATTGGGCCAGGCGGCCTTCCTGGGAGTGGGGGCCTACAGTTCAGCCTTGCTCACCGTGCATGTAGGCTTGCCCTTCTGGGTGGCCCTTCCTTCTTCTGCCATCATAGCGGGGTTAGTTGGGATCATCTTTGGTGCCCCTTCTCTCCGCATCAAGGGATTCTACCTGGCGATGGCCACTTTGGCTGCTCAGTTTATCATCCCCTGGATTATCACTAATGTGCGGACCGACCTAACAGGGGGTAGCCAATCCATGTTGGTTCCTGCGCCAAAAATTGGAGGCTTCATTTTGAAAGATCAACAATCGATGTTTTATCTCATCATTCCCATCACAGGATTGTGCATATTTTTGATACGGAACTTGGTGCGGAGTCGAATTGGCCGGGCCTTTTTGGCCATCAGAGATAATGATTTAGCAGGGGAGATGATGGGCATTGACTTGATGAAGTATAAACTCTTAGCCTTTTTCATCTGTTCTTTTTATACGGGATTGGCCGGATCACTCTGGGCCCACTGGATGCGGGCCATCTCTCCTGACCAGTTTAACCTCACCGAATCCATCTGGTATCTGGGGATGATCATTGTGGGTGGCATGGGAAGCATGATTGGGGTGGCATTTGGTGTATTGTTTATTAAAATTATTGATATCCTCATCACAACCTATTCCCCGTACTTAACAAGCTTTCTACCTCCCCAACTGGCCCAAGACGCGGCGGCAGGATTGACACCTTTTACCATTGGAATGATCATCTTGCTCTTTCTCATTCTCGAACCAAGGGGACTGGCCCACCGATGGGAAATCAGCAAGGCCTATTTCCGATTATGGCCTTTCAAATATTGAAACACGCCCCGAAAATATCCTCTCCCTTGGTGGGAGGAGATAAAGGGGAGGGAGGAAAGGAGGTGAGTCATTTACAGGAGAGAATGGGATTAAAGAGGGTGGTTTTTTTCATGAACTTAAACTTTTTTGCGGAGGGAGGTAAAAATGGAAAGAACACATAAGGCAATCATTTTCGTTTTGGGTCTATTTTTATTGTCTTTTTGTATTAGCTACGTTCCGGGAGATGTGGAGGCTGCAGGCAAACCAGAAAAACTGGTATATGGAGTCATCCCCGATATGACCGGACCCTATGCACCCATCGTCGGACCAGCCTATGCCGCCTTTATGGACGCTATTGAATATGTGAACGGAAGCGGGGGTGTACGGGGCGTCCCGATTGAAGCGGTGGTTCGTGACTGCGCTGGTAAAACCGATATGGGGGTCAACATTTATATGCAAATGAGGGAAATGGTTCCTCGTCCCAGTATGATTTACGGGGTGGTTTCAGGGGTTGGTGAAGCATTAAAAATGAGACTGAATGAGGATCGAATTCCAGCCATGTGGGTCTGCAGTACTGAAGTGGTTTATCCGGCCATGTATACCTTTGGTGCCTACCCGACCTATGCGGATGCGTGTGGTCTGTTCATCGACTGGTTGGCTGAAACCTGGAAGGAAAAGAGGCCACCGCAACTCGCTTTCTTAACCTGGGACACCACCTATGGCAAGGCCGTTTTGATGGAGGAGGTTTATAATCATGCCAAATCGAAAGGGGTGGAGGTGATAGCGACTGAGCTCTTTGGTCCACGGGATGTGGATGTGACCAGTCAAATGATGAGGATAAGGGCCAAGAAGGCTGACTGGATTTTTACAAATACTGCGGGAGGAGGTCCTGTCATTCCAGCCAAAACTGCGAAGGAAATGGGGTTCAAAGTGGGGATTGCGGGATCGATCGGTCTGGATGATTCCTGTTTGTACATCAATAAAGAGGTCTTTGAAGGGGCGGTGACAGTGCATCCCTTTGCTAACTGGTCAGAAACGGAAAATAAAGGGATCCAACTCATGAACAGATATATCGAGAAGAATAAGAGGCCAGCCACCTACCGGACCATTATGTATCCTATGGGTTTCACCGGCGTCCTGGTATTTAAAGAGGTGGTGGAGAGAATTGTAGATAAATATGGCTGGGATAAAGTGGATGGCCCCAATATCAAAAAGGAGATGGAGGCATTGAAGGACTTCAATGCTCATGATATTGCCACTTTTTCTTACACACCAAAGATCCACTCTCCGGATATCTCCAGGGTGCTGCAGGTGAAAGGAGGGAAATGGGTACCCGTTACGAATTTCAGGAAATGCCCGGATTTGAGACCGGCTCAATATCGATAAAAGGAGGTCAACCTTAGGATCTTATACAGAATAGAGGATTCCTCATTCTAACTGCTCGACCCCTATCCGGAGATCGACCTTAAGGGAGAAAGGATTGCATGTTAACCCTGAGTAATATCGAGGTGATGTACAGTAATGTCATTCTGGTCTTGAAGGGTGTGTCCTTAGAGGTCAAGGAGAGACAGATCGTCGTCCTTTTGGGAGCAAATGGGTCAGGGAAGACAACAACCCTGAAGGCGGTCTCCGGTCTCCTCTATACAGAAACAGGGGAGGTCACCGATGGTGATATTACCTTTGAAGGTCATTCAATCAAAGGAATTAGCCCAGACAGAATCGTCAATCAAGGGATCGTACAGGTTCAGGAGGGGAGGAGAATTTTTGAACATTTTACCGTCGAAGAGGAGCTTAAGGTAGGTGCCTATGTTGCTTCTAAAAGGGGGAGCCTGAAGGATGATCTGGAGGTAATCTACAAATATTTTCCACGACTAAGAGATCTTCGTCGAAGGACATGTGGGCTTCTTTCAGGAGGAGAGCAGCAGATGTTGGTGATAGGACGGGCCCTCATCACACATCCCAAACTGATGCTCCTGGATGAACCCTCTCTAGGGCTGGGTCCCCTTTTGGTAGAGGAAATTTTTAACATTATCAGACGGATTAATGAAGAGGAGAGGACATCGATCCTCTTGGTGGAACAAAACGCCATGATCTCACTTGAGATCGCTCAATATGGGTACGTCATGGAGAATGGCCGTATTGTGATGGATGGTCCCGCAGATCAGTTGAAAGATAACGAGGATATCAAGGAGTTTTATTTGGGGCTTTCGGGAGTGGGACAAAAGAAAAGCTACCGGGATGTGAAACATTATCGGAGGAGGAAACGGTGGCTGGCTTAAAGGAGGAAGGAGATGAAAGGATCGAGTTAGGGTGGGAGTGAAAGGGGAGGTGAGTAATGGACTTTGAGCTTTCAGATGAGCAGAAGGAGATCAAGCGGGCCGCTAACGAATTTGCAAAGGGAGAATTCGATAAAGAACTTGCTATGGAATTAGCCAAAAATCATTCCTATCCCTTCCAGATCCTCAAGAAGGCCTGTCAACTTGGGTTTATTGGGATGCATTATCCGGAAGCCTACGGTGGGCAGGGTTATGGGATCCTTGAAAATGGATTGGTGGTAGAGGAGTTCTGTCGTCAGGACTCCAGTATCGGAGTCGCCCTGAGCATTTGCAACTTCTGTTCAGAGATCATCTTGCGCCATGGAACGGAGGAGCAGAAGAAGAAGTATTTGATCCCCTTAGCCAAAGGAGAGGCCATCTCCGCGGGCGCCTTCACAGAGCCGGATCACGGAAGTGATATCACCCAAATGTACACCACGGCCACCTTGGACTCTGATGGGTTTATCATCAATGGGACGAAGACCTTCATATCTAATGGGACGACCGCTCAATTCGCACTCGTCCTCTGTCAGAGTGATCTCAATGTCAAACCGACCTACCGTGGGCAATCGACCATTCTTGTGGAGTTGAACAGGGAAGGAATAGACATCTCAGATGTGGGAGAGAAAATGGGGATGTGGATGTGTCCCACCAATGAGCTGTCCTTCAATAATGTGAGAGTTCCCAAGGAGAATCTGATTGGACAACTTAACCGGGGGTTCCACCAGGTCGTGGAATTTTTTGATGAGACCCGAGTGATGGTTGCTTCGCAGGCCCTGGGGATGGCTCAAGGGGCATTCGATCGGGCTTTGGACTATGCAAAAAAAAGGGTTCAGTTTGGACAGAGGTTAGTCGATTTCCAGGTGACTCAACATAAACTTGCGGATATGGCCACAAAGATCGAGCTCGCCCGTTTACTGACCTATAAGGCTGGATGGAACTTCGACCAGGGCCGGATCGATCCCAAGCTCACATCCATGGCCAAAATGTTTGCTGCCCGCTCAGCGGTGGAAATTGCGGACGAGGCGATCCAGATTCATGGGGGGTATGGCTATATTACAGAGTACGAAGTGGAACGATTCTACCGAGATGCCCGGATTACTGAAATCTATGAGGGGACGCGAGAAATCCAAAAGAATACGATTGCAAGTTATCTGATTGGGAAGAATAAATGAGATAAATTTCTTAGCAATGGAGGGGCTGATGTCTCGAGACTACATTCAATACATTATAGAGGAGGGGATAGCTATCGTGACGATCGATCATCCCCCGGTCAATGCCATTGATAAAAAAATGGTTTTAGAACTGGAGCAGGTCATCGACGAATTAGAGATGAACTCTGAGGCAAAGATTATCATTCTTAGAGGAGCGGGAGATAAGGCATTTATTGCCGGAGCAGATATTCCTGTGTTTTCTGATTTAAATAAGGTGAGTGCCGAAAAGTTTGTACACTCCATTCAATCGGTTCTTTTTAAAATCGAAGAATCCCGGAAGGTGGTGATCTGTGCCATTAATGGTCTTGCACTGGGAGGGGGATGTGAAGTGGCTATGGCCTGCGACATACGAATTGCATCAGAGAAGGCAAAGTTTGCTCAACCAGAAGTAAATCTGGGAGTGATGCCTGGGGCTGGAGGAACGCAGAGACTTCCAAGACTTGTGGGAAAAGGCAGGGCAATGGAGTTAGTCTTCACTGGAGATATGATCAGTGCCGAAGAGGCAAAAGCCATTGGACTGGTTAACCGTGTCGTTCCTCCGGAGTCTTTGATGGAAGAAGCAAAGAAGATGGCGAAGAAGATCTTGACTAAAGGGCCGATTGCCATATCTAACTCCAAAAGGGCCATTCGTGAAGGACTTGAGATGGGATTAAAAGAAGGGATGGAGCTCGAAGCAAAATTATTCGGCGAACTTTTTGAGACATCCGATACGAGGGAAGGAGTGAAGGCTTTTCTTGAGAAACGAACCCCTCATTTTTTAGGTCGGTAGGAATAATGGCTAATGCGGGGCATAACCCCCTGAAACAATCATTCAAAATAGAGAGGAGAATAAAAGATGTCACTGGAAGGTAAGGTTGCATTAATTACTGGTTCTGCAAGGGGGTTGGGACGTGAAACGGCTTTGACCTTGGCCAAAAGAGGAGCGGATGTGGCGATTCCAGATATTCTCTTGGACCAGGCCAAATCAACCGCTGAAGAGATAAGGGCTTTGGGCAGAAGATCAATTGCCATTAAGATGGATGTCTCCGATTATGAACAGGTGAAAGAGGTGTTCGCCAAGGTTGTAGCCGAGTTAGGGCCCATTGATATTTTGGTGAACAATGCCGCTCTCACTACCAATGTGGCAACGATCAGCAAAATGGAAAAGAAAAATTGGGATAGGGAAATTAGTATCAATCTTTCCGGAGTGTTCTATTGTATCAAACAGGTCTTCGATTCAATGGCTGAGAGGAAATGGGGAAGAATTATTAATATCTCCTCCGTTGCAGGTATTCTCGGGGGATTCGGTCAGTGTGGCTACGCTTCCTGTAAGGCTGGCATCATTGGGTTGGCTAAAACCGTGGCCTTAGAGGGAGCCCGGGTGGGGATTACTTGCAATGTGGTGGCGCCAGGTGTCGTTAAGACCGATGCTTACTATGGCGTCCCGGAAAAGATGAGAGAGAGGATTAACCAAAGAACAGCGATGGGATTCCCTGGGGAGCCTATGGACGTGGCCCAGGCCATCGCTTTTTTAGTTTCAGAAGAGGCCAAATACATCACGGGCCAGGTATTGATGGTGGGGGGTGGGATTGACCTATTTACCTTTTAAATTGATAAGAATGGAAGAGGTGAATCTCATTATCAAAGAGAAGGCGAAAGAACTGGTCCGTGGAGCGCTCTCCGAACATGAGTTGTCTGAAAATATCAATAATTTCGTTCGCGATAGCATCCTCTACTGTCTGGACGAGTGGGATGTAAAGCCTATCGAGGTTTTGAAGAAAGGGCGAGGGATGTGTGCTGGGAAGGCGCTTTTAGCAGCAGAGTTGCACGGCGCGGTGGGCATTTCTACTCGGTTCAAGGTGATGAAGATACTGGGAGAGGGAGGACTTTTCGACTTTGCAATGCGTCAATCGGAGGAATGTGAATATTTGTATCTTTCATTGGGGGAAAAGGAGAGGTTAAAAGAAGCTATTCTTTCACTGCCCCCTGACCGTGACCATATTGTCCTGCAGGTCTTCTTGGATGGGCAATGGATAGACTTTGATCTCGCTCGCGATACGGAACTGGACCACGGGATGCGGCTCCTCGGAATATGGAAAGAAAGGAAGATCGTCTCCGAAGAAGGGGAATTCGATTCTTTAGATCAATGGATCGAAGAAAGGATGCAACGTCGGACCGTCCTCAAAGACAGGGAGATATTTTTCAAGGTGATGAATGAACAGATTGAGAGGATAAGGTCGGTGGGCATCACGGGCTTGAAGCAGGGATTGTGTCTGGAGTGAATTTGGTAATGCTTATTTTAAGATAGACGATACTAATGAAAAATGGCCTCATTCAGGTGTATACAGGAAATGGAAAGGGTAAAACCACTGCTGCCTTAGGACTTGCTCTCAGAGCAGTGGGCCATGGATTGAAGGTGTTAGTCGTCCAATTTATGAAGGGAAATATCGAATACGGAGAATTAGAATCTGCCAAGAAACTCTCTCCTTACCTGACGATAAAACGGATTGGACGGGAAATCTTTGTATCAAAAACCAATCCAGATCCAATCGATAAAAAATTGGCCGAAGAAGGATTCTTGCTGGCAAAAGAGGCGGTCAAGAGTAAACAATATGATATCGTGATTCTGGACGAGATCAATCTGGCTGTTGATTATGGACTGATCTCTCTATTAGACCTTCTCCAACTCATCGATTCCAAATTAGAGCCAGTGGAACTTATCCTCACCGGAAGAAATGCCAAACCCGAAGTCATTGATAGGGCCGATCTGGTAACGGAAATGGTTGAACGAAAACACTATTATGAGAAAGGAACCCCTGCCCGAAAGGGCATAGAGTTTTAGAAAACATTGTCCGTGGACCATATAGCATAATGTTAATCCGCAACCCACAATAAAAACCAGATCGCGGAGGGCTCATATTTTATACCTCACATGGAAATGGGTTCAATTTTGAGGAGGATAGAAGGCTAAATTCCCTCTTTCAAAATCACTAAAACTGATACAGAAAAAACCTGGATAGAGTCTTAATCCGGTGTCAGCTCCACGATTTCATAAAGTGCTCTCACTTTAGTATCCATGACCGCCAGAAATTCTTCAGCAGCCTTGAGAGGCATGGCCCGATAAGAGCCATTCGGATTTTGGACAACCACTCCACTTTCGGTCAGCATTTTGTGACGCCTCTTGCGCTCCTCCTTATCTGGATGACATACCAGTTGACAATTTCCGCAGGTAAACTCTGCCTTGTATCCTGGAATCGAGGGGTGAAAAAAACTTCCAGCCGGTTTAGGTCTCTTTGCATAGGCCTTTGCTGCGATTTTAAATACATGGCGAAAGTCGTTTTCCTGTTGGGGAATTTGAAACCTAGCGGGGGACCATGTAGACCATTGCCCTGAAGGATGGAGTCCGGTAAAACCACCGCACACGTAGTCGCATCGAATATAACCTCTTCGCTTTGAATATGAGAAATCAAACCCTCCCAATGTGACAGTAACCATTTCCTGGGATGACATAAATCCAGAAGCACATGAAGCCATACAGATTCGGCAATTGTCACAGTAGTTCTCTTCCTTTGGGAGAGGGTCTGTGGGAGTCAGTTCTGCAACCGTGACGATAGAACCTAAAATAAGGGCTGCACCTTCCTTGTTTCTAAGAACATTTCCGGATAATCCAAAATGTCCAACTCCGGAGCGTACGGCAAGATACCTATGAGAAATGTCCGGCAACTCATCCAAGAGACCTCTGGGAGTATCTTTTCTATAAACGAAATTCGAGGCAACAGGGACTGAAGGGTAACCCCTCATTTCCAAAAAGCTGGCCAATTCCAGAGCGATTCCATTAACTTGTAGGTAAGTGCGGGCATTGTCTTTGTTATGTGACAGATGGTCTTCTTTTCTTAAGTAGGATAATATCAGATGTTGGTTTAATGGCGAAGCAAAGCATACAGCTGACTTAGCACCCTGAAGCACATACGTCAAGTCAATAGAAGGAGGTCCTCCCTTCAAAGTCTCGACAGTTGCTATGCCAACGGCTGTGGCCCCGGCATTCAACACTAAATCTTTTACCGTTTGACTCAGATCTTCCATTTCAACCTCTCAACGCATGCCATTCAGATTCCTTACCAAATCATCAACCCTTAGCAAAGGATAACATACGCAAATCCAGAAGGGCAATCTGATCTTAGAAACTTTCTTCCAAGTCAAATTTTAGATTTCCACCAGGTAGAAATAAGAAAATCATTCCTTTAATGGAATTAAAATCGTTCCATCCATCGGAATCATAGGCCCATTTTTTTTTAATAATCGATAGGAGATTTTCAATCAGAACAGAAGGTCAACATCATCTCCCTCAGAATAACAGAGGCTGTTAAAGAGGAGATTTGGGTGGGGTCGTAATCCGGGGTGAGTTCGACCATGTCGAATCCAATCACATTGAGGGGCTGAAAGACTTTAAGAAGGGAGATCAGTTCCTGGAAAGTAAGGCCGCCGGGTTCCGGTGTTCCAACCCCCGGCAGAAGACTTGGATCGATGACATCAAGATCGAGAGAAATATAAACGGGTTCGTTTTTGAGGCGCTTTACTATGGATTTTAAAGAAACCTGATCCGGGGATATGATCGACTTCATCCTCCTCGCCAGGTCAAATTCCTCTTCTGTTCCGGAGCGGATCCCGACCTGAAACAATCTTCCCTTGCCCAGACGATCAACCACTTTCCTCATAACGGTGCTATGGGAGAGGGTCTCCCCGAGGTAATCCTCTCTCAAATCCGTATGAGCATCGATGTGAATGAGATGGAGGTTGGGATGGATTCTCACGACTTCTTCGACGATGGGAAGGGTGATGAGATGGTCGCCTCCGAGTAGGATCGGGAACTTTTCAGCAGAGAGGATCTTTCTCGAGGCTTTTCGGATCAGATCGAGGGACGCCTTTTTTTCACCGAGAGGGAGTTCAAGGTCCCCCATATCGTGGATCGAAAAACGGGTGAGATCCTTTTTGAAATAGGGGCTATAGGTTTCAATCCCCCATGAAGCCCTCCGTATGGCTGAAGGCCCGAAACGGGCTCCTGGGCGAAAGGAAGCCGAACCATCGTAGGGGCAACCGAGAATGACTGCCTTTGCTTCCTTCAAAGAAGCCTTGGCAGAAATGAAGGTCTGTTCGATGAAGGGAAGATTCATTCAAACTATTCCTTTTCCTCTCTTTCCCACAGGACGACAGCCGCCAGGGTGGCGCCGACCTTCTTAACCCTGTGCTCGACGGCTATGGAACTAAGATCTTTAATCACCCGCCCACGTACCTTCATTCCCTCAATCGCCATCTGCCGGACCGTTTCCTCAATTTCTGCCTTTGCCCCACGGGCAGAGTATTCCATGATCAATCCCGGATAATCCGGTTTTTCTGGAAGGGCAACCGCCACAGCAGAAGCGATGATTTCGCCGGGGACATCGCTGGTGATGGATGCATAAGCCGTCGGGACGAGAGCGCCCGCAGGAAGGGGAACGGGAGAAATGAGCTGGCAACGAGGCGGCACAATGCTGCTCATCTTCACCAGGTTGGTATCTCCGATCCCAGCGCGGAGGAGGGCTCCGTCAAAAGCATTCAGAAGCGTGAAGCCTTCTGAATCTCCAGAAACCAGAAAATAATGGGTTGGGGTTTTAATGATCACCGATCTCCTCCTTTATCTCTTTTCTGGTTAAAGACCTATAAGGTTTGTGTCCATCCTTCCCTAAAATTTTAAGATCAACAACTTAGAAAGAAGGGGGTGAGCTGATCCATAAGATCACCGCCTCTTTCGAGCCGCTGTTATGGAGCCAGTGCTCCTTTTCTGCTGAAAGATAAAAACATTCGCCTTTTTTCAGCTTTAGAACCTCCCTTCCAAAACGAAGGTTAATCCTTCCTCTGAGGATGAAGCCGAACTCTTCCCCTTCATGGGGTTTTTCTTTCGGCGTCGCCTCCCCCTTCCGGAGGGTTAGGAGGATGGGTTCCAACCGCCGATTGGTTGAGCCCGGGACCAGTAGTTCAAAATTCTCGATCTTCTCTTTCTCAATGGCCACCCGGTCCTTAATCCGATAAATGATCTTCTCCTCCGATGCTTCTTTGAAAAAATCGGAGATGTTCTCATCCAGGGCATCCAGTATTGGGACCAGGCTGTCAAGGGAGATGGACGTCAGATCCCGTTCGATCTGGGAGATAAATCCCTTGGTCAGATTGGCCCGCTCCGCCAGTTCTTCCTGGGTCAGGTTGCTCAACTGCCTTAAATTCTTAATCCGTTCCCCAATCTTCATAAAGCCCGGAGCACAGTATACAAAGAAATTAGTTTAGTAATGTGTAAGACAGTATAGAAAGAAATTAGTTTAATAAACTAAACTGATGAGAATTATAACGTCTTTTTTTGATTTGTCAAGTATTTTTTTGGAAAAAACATTTGACAAGGTAGCTACTTCAGATTAGAATGTAGCCATGAAGACAGCGGGCATTAAAGATTTAAAAAACAGATTGAGTTATTACCTTCGTGAGGTAAAAAAAGGTGAAAAGATCCTCATTACTGATAGGGATCAAGTTATCGCCACCATTTTCCCGGTAGAAAGGGGAGAAGAAGATTCAAAGCTTCTTTCTCTTGTGAAAGAAGGGTTTGCATCATGGAGAGGGGGGAAACCGACCGGAAGCCATCGCCCTGTTAAGGTAGAGGGGAAAACTGTGTCCGAAATTGTTCTGGAAGACAGAAGATGATCGTTTACCTCGATACAAGCTCTCTGGTTAAATTGTACGTTGAGGAAATCGATTCTGAGAAAATAAGGAACTTTGCTCACAATGCAGCGGCCGTTTCTACTTCAAAAATAGCCTATGCGGAGGCGCGGGCAGCCTTTGCAAGGAAACAAAAAGAAGAAGAGCTCTCCCAAAAGGTTCTGCGAAAAATCGTGGAGGATCTTAACAAAGACTGGGAAAGTTATTTCGTGATAGAGATTACGGATGGGTTGATCAGGTTTGCCGGCGATATTGCTGAAAAATACCTACTTAGAGGTTTTGACTCCATTCATCTCGCCTCAGCCATCCATCTAAAAAATAAAATCAACTCAAATATCCATTTTTCAAGCTATGACACCAGACTGAATCAGTCCGCCGAAAAAGAAGGAATCATCCTCTTGTCTTGATTGAGTGATTGATCGAAAGAGTTTCAAGAGAACCGGTGCATCGATAATTCGGTATTATTGTTCCAAAACCTGCCCAGTGTCCAATGAATGCCATTCACCGCCGAAATGAGTAGAAAGCTCAAGGATGTCATGGTGGAAACCCAAAATAGTCCGCTGTCTTGTCGACCCTAAAATGTATGATTTACTTTGACCCTAACGCCTCTTTTCTTACAGTAGGAATACTTCTTTCTCTTGGCAGGTGCCTTTTAATGTGTGACACCGCAGCCTTTCTTGAAAACTCAAGGAACCCCGTTAATTTATATTGCATTGTAATAGAATTTTTAGTATATAGAATCCTGAAAACCGTTGATTCCAACCTTAGTATTTCTGAAGAATAGTACTCTTATGGAAAATTTACACTTTACAGTCGATAGCGCTCTCCTTGGTGAACTGGGCGAGAAACTGGTTGAGACCGTTCACCTTGCATTGATTGAGCTTGTTAAGAACTCTTATGATGCAGATGCCACTGAGGTCGAGATAAGATTTACTAAAGGTCCAGAAGGCAAGGATGAAATTCATATCATTGATAACGGCACAGGAATGAGCTTCCAAGAAGTAAAAGACTATTGGATGCGAATAGCGACCTCTATTAAAGTAGAAAAGAATGTATCTTCTATTTATGGGAGACCACGGACAGGATCAAAAGGAATTGGGCGATTCTGCTGTAGAAGATTAGGGAGAAAACTGACGCTTCTGACAGTGGGGTCGAAAAATGGAGAATATCAAAAGACAGAGGTTACTTTTCCGTGGATCGAGTTTAAACCGGGCACGGATGTTACGGAGATCGATTGTCCCGGCGGACAGAGTATTTTGAAAGAAGGTTTTACTGGCACAATTTTGATAATTACTGATCTCGTTTATGAATGGAACACCAGGGGATATGAGTATTTGAAACGTCAGCTCGCAGTTTTGGTTGCAAACCGGGGCACGCGAAGGAAAGGATATGTTGAAGACCCTGGCTTCAATATCATTTTGGAGGCACCGCAATTTGAGGGCGGGATAAGAAATCTTAGGGAAGACCTTATCAATGCAGGGTGGGGTACTCTCACAGCATACATCAATGAGAATCACCAAGCAGTGTGTGAGCTACACGCGTTAGGGATAAGTCGAAAGACAATGGTATCTAGACAAGAATATCCTCACCTTAATCATATTAACCTGAGGATCGGAATTTTAGTAGATGATCGTCATCAAATGAGAGATACTAGTGTACTTTCTTTAGGATCTTTGCGAGAGATTTTGGCGGATTGGGGCGGCGTGCAAATCAAATACAGAGATTTCAGAGTCTATCCATATGGTGACGATGACTGGCTCGATATCGATCACGATAGAGGTTTGAGGAGGACCACGCCAAAAGAAGAATTGTATTCATTTGCTAATTCACTCAAAGGGATTGACCCTGGCCGTGCGTTACTCAACATGCTATCCATGAGAACTTATGTCGGCGAAGTGGAAATTGGGGTAAACGCTCTAGGCTTCGAAATGAAAGCGAATAGGGAAGGCTTTATTAAATCTCCGGCTATGGACGAGCTCAAATTCTTTGTAAGATATGCAATTGAATGGGCTACCATATGGCGTGAGTACTATCTTAAAGCTCAAAGAGAAAAAAGTACTGAGATCGCACGCGTGTATCTGGAAGAACTTATTCAAGAAAAGGTCGAGTCAGAGAGAATAGTTGATGCTGCAGTCACATATATACAGAAGGAAGTTAAAAACATATCATCTCTACTGCCAGCGGAGAAGAGAAGGCATCTGGATAAGGCTTTTGGTTTGGCAACTGACGCGATTCTCAAACATGACCAATCGAATAGGGAAGAGCTTCGTCATCTTCGACTAATAGCATCAACATCAACACTTTTGCTAATCTTTTCTCACGAAGTTAAGTCATTGTTGGGCATGTTAGAGAATTATCAGAGTACATTGGCTACCATAGAGAAAAACCTATCAGGTAAAGATCAAAACATAGTGAGAGAAACACGCAGAGGATTGTTAGAGGCAAAACACCGTTTTAATGAGCTATTAGGTATGACATCCTTGATAGGAATAGATAGCAGGAAGGCAACACCGAGCAACCTTGCTTTGCGCGAGCGCGTGGAGAGAGCAGTGCAGGCATTTCAGTTGATTATAGGTAGCTATGGAATCGACATAGATTACAGACAAGTGCCAACCAACATTGTAGTGAGGTCTTTCCTAGACGCTGAACTGTATGCTATTCTACTGAATGTCCTTTCAAATTCAGTTAAATCCGTCATTGCAGCAGGGGGGGAGAGAAAAATTAAAATTACCGCTGATAGGGAAGACAAAAAGACAGTGATTCGTATTATGGACACAGGTATCGGATTAGATCCTTCCAAGTTTGAAGAGGTATTCGTTCCCTTCATAGCCGACCCAGAGGGCAAATTATACAAACCTCTGTTAAAAAAACTGAATCCTGAAGATAAATATATCGTCGGGACTGGCAGCGGTCTGGGCCTAAGCATTGTCAAAGAAATCGTACACGTCCACAATGGCACTATCGGATTTCGTAAAACAAAAGGGAACTGGAAAACTGAATTGGAGATCAAGATCCCATGAAAAAGACTACTTTCTTGTGGATAGACGATGAGTCAGAAAGAATTACGGCTTCTAAAAACTTAGAAAGATCTCTAAACATAAAAGTAATTTTCGAAGACGTTAGGGGAAAAAACTTGGCGGAAACATTGCAGCGCATTCTATCCGGCGAACAGCCTGCTCTAGTTCTAATCGATCATCGGTTGAATAAAGTGTCAGAGGGGGGGATCATTCAAACAGGCTCAACGACTGCTGAGATAATTCGTGAAAAGTGGGGTGATTGCCCGGTAGTTTGTGTTACTGCTGTGAGGCTTGAAGATATTGAGCTACACAAGAAGTCGATTTATGAGGAGGTAATTCAATACTCTGAATTATCCGAAAATTACCCCCTGTTAATAGCACTTGCAAAATCGTTCAAGTTATTAGGCAGAAAAAGGCCCAAAGATATAAACGGGGTAATGAAATTGATCAAGGTGCCGAGGGCAGATAAAGCTCGCTTGGCTGCTATCTTCCCAGAGGAGCTCAAAACAAATTATGAAGATAAAAGCCTGCTGATTACAATTTCGAAATGGATCAGACATACTTTTATCGTGAAGCCTGGTTTTCTATATGACCGATTATGGGCAGCTACATTACTTGGAATAAAAGAACATAGTTTAGAGAAAGTCCAGGATGACTTTGAGAACGCGAAGTACAAAGGAATCTTTGCAGACGAAGGGAACCAACGCTGGTGGCAATCAAGATTAAGAGAGATTCTATATGCAAAATTTCCTACCGATGAAAGCAAGACTACCTGGATGCTCGGACGAAAACTGCCTGGAATAACGAAGCGAGACTACAGTGCTTGCTATGTCTGCAATGAGGAATTCCCTGAAACCGTGGGATTCACGGATCAGACTGCACACACCGCAAAGCAGATGCACCTTAGATGTTCTGTTTCACATCCCGGGTTTGAAAAGGCTTTATTTTTTGAGGAAATGCGAATGATGAAGGCAGCCGAATGAGAATAGATGAAGGATATCCTCCTCCGAATGAACTTAGGAAAAATGAGTTAGAGACTTTGCAGTACATTAAAGATAGCAGCGTGTTTCAGTCTTATTACCCGACCTTTACGAACGACGCTTCCCTTTCGTATTTCCAGCTCCAGAAAGCTACTTCACTCAATTTTGCATCTAACTTAGAAGTCTGTCTTGACCATAAATCTAGCAAGAAGGGGGACGCGCATATTGGCTTGAATATCAGGACCAAAGATAACCGATACGAGCAGGTAAGTTATTCACTTGCCATATGTTTAAAAAGAGGGGATCGGTACCGGCTTTTGAGAAGGTACCATTTTGACTATGCCATACCAGGGATATCAACCCGCCAGGCTCACCCAGTTTTCCACTTGCAATACGCAGGAGAGCTTTTTGGACATTTAAAAGCCCTTAAGATACAACATGCCCACCTTGATTCCTGGCTATCTGAGCCAAGGTTATTCTTCATGCCGATGACACTGGCATTTTTAATGAATATTGTATTTAAGGAATTTCCAGACGAAAGTGCTGTTGCGGTTATTGAACGAAGCGAATGGCGGGATCTAATTAGAAAAAACGAAAAACTCCTTCTGGTCCCTTACTTTAGGTGTTGTCGTAATTTCATCAATGCGATAAATAATCCTAAGTTGCTGACAAACGATTTTTATTATGGCAGCTAAAATGTCTTCGAGAATTAAGCACAATGGAGTGTATTATACACCTAACAAACTTGCGCATTTTCTTGCCAAACCTCTCATAAGAGCAACAGATCTAACAGTTTTTGACCCCGCATATGGAGAGGGGGCTTTACTTCTTGCAGCTGAAAAAATATTTAATCAAAAGAGGAATTCACATTCTTATGTTCTACAGGTTTATGGCTGCGACAAGAGTCCCCAAAATGGCTATTTGAAACATTTGCCGAGTCACCACCTTCTCAAGTTGGATTTTTTCGAATACTCCCTTGAAAAGAAATTTGACATAGTTCTCATGAATCCTCCATATGTGCGCCACCACACCATAAGTGATAGGAAAAGAAGGGAATGCAAAAAAATAGTGGATGAAATCTGCAGGTTAAAGTCGACATCTGACTTGTGGGCATATTTCTTGGTGAAAGCAGTTTACCACCTGAAGGGAGGTGGAAATTTAGGGGCGGTTCTCCCTTGGTCGTTTTTGCAGGCTGGGTACGCCCGTGACATCAGAAAATGGCTTGCTGAGAGATTTGAGAAGATTAGAGTTCTCGCATTAGGCGCACACTATTTTGACAACGCGCAGGAAAGAACAATCTTAGTATGGTTAGAAGGTTTTGGGCAGCCGGCTCGGTCAATCAAAATCTCTTTTTCTCAACATTTAAAGGAAAATTTGCTTTATAGTGATTTGAACCAGGATTCCTGGAAATCAGAAAATGTACTTTATTCTGCAACTCATGATATTGAAATTATCCTCCGGGAATATATCAAGAAATACAATTTCAATAAATTTGAAGAGTTTGCTGACATAAAAATTGGTGTGGTCACAGGGGCTGATAATTTTTTTATACTCGGCGAGGACAAAGCAAAAGAGCAAGGTTTTTTGTATGACCATTTGATACCAATCTTTACATCATCGAGAGAGTTTTCGGGGTTTTCTTTGAACGGAAGGAAGCCTACTAAGAGACTACTGTCATTAACAAGAAGTCAATACGGTAATTATAGAAACTATATTAGAAAAGGGATAAGAGGAAAATACCATATGAGAGCACACTCGCTCAGGCGAGAGCCTTGGTATTCAGTGAATTTGGGAAAAACGCCAGATGCTTTTTTCCCCTACCGGACATCAAACATACCATACTTAATAATGAACGACCAAGGTGCCCAATGTACAAATTCGATTCATAGAATTTATTTCAAAGAACTATCTGGTGAGGACAGAAAGTGGGTCCAAATTAGCTTACTTTCGGTTCCTGGTCAATTATCTCTCGAGGCATATTCAAAAACGTATGGCACAGGGATACTAAAAATCGAACCAAAGGCCTTAAAGAAAGCGATAGTCTCTGTAAGTAAGGACTCTGATGTGGGGCCAGTATATGGCAGAATATCAAAACTTATCTCGGATAATAACAGAGTTCAAGCAATGCAAATCGCTACAGACTTTATCAACCAGAAATTAGGGATTCCAACCAAGTTATCAAACAGAGCCTACTCAGCCTTAAGAGAACTCCAGGGGCGTAGGTCAAGTAAATGAAAGATCAGGGCATCTAAAATTGGCATGAGAAAAAACGATTGTCGATCTACAGAAGTGTAAAGTAAAAAAGATGAGAAAGAAAAAGCCTGACATCTACGAACAACAGAAGCGAAGGCGTTGGGAGGCTTTGAGTCAGGCACCACTCATTAAAGACAGTTTCCCCATATTGGCCTCCTTATCCGTCCACATGACTTTTGAAGAACCAGACTGGGGAGGAAATCTAAGCCCGAAACACCAAACCTTAGGGCCGGAAAGCAAAGCTTTCTTTGAGATAGAATGTCCTTATTACGAATGCGTTTCAGGTGGGTATGATTTATCGAGTGCTGTGGCTAAGTTAGTGAGCACTCGTGACACTGAGTCATCGGGTACGATTATCTGCCAAGGGTGGCAGGATCGAGAGCGCATTAATAAACATCGGTGCCTGCTGAAAATGGAATACAAGATCACTGCAACTTACTTAAAGGAAGCATAAGCATTGTCTCCCAGGGTAAAAATCTAAGAAAACACGAAACACCTATCCCTATTTCACTTTCAGGTTTCGCATTATCATATTTTCCCCTAGCGCGATACAACGGAGACAGATAAGACACTTCTCCAGTTTGATAGCCCTTCATCGTTGTGCCCGAGCCGTTTTTCCCATCGTACTTACGGCCGTCCTCTGACACCTAGAACACCATGGTACCGCATTTAATCCCTAACCGAGTAAGAATCGGTGCCAGGCGTCGATAATACGGTATTATATTTTTAAACCTGCCCAGTGCCCAATGGTCAAGATAATCTGTTTTTATAATCTCGGTAAGTAAATTCTTTAATTAATCTAAATCCTGATCTTTCATTCCATATTCCAATGCAAGGATGACTTACACCATTGAACATGGTTGTTTTTACAGTCGTGTAATGGATCATATCATCGAAGATGATTTGATCGCCGGGTTTTAATTCTTTATCAAAGGACCAATTCCCCATGTAATCGCCTGCCAAACAACTGATCCCTCCTATTCTGTAGGTTGGTTTTCCTGCCATTTCATCGGTCCCGTTCAAAATAACGGGTTTATAAGGCATTTCTAAACAATCGGGCATATGGCAGATAAATGAAACATCGAGAATAGCCGTTTTAATGTCGCTATTTTCAACGATATCCAATATCGTCGATACCAGGTAACCGGTTTGATAAGTGAAGGCGCTCCCGGGTTCTAAAATAATTTCAACACCATATTTGTTCTTGAAATCGGTGAGGACTCGAATCAGATGGTCTGCATCGTAACCCTTTTGGGTGATCAGATGACCGCCGCCCATGTTCACCCATTTCAACTTGGGTAAAAACTTGCTGAATTTGCTTAAAAAGACGGCCAACAGTCTTTCTAACGCAAAGGAATCCGCCTCGAATAATGCGTGGAAATGAAAACCTTCAACTCCCGGCGGGATCTGATCGTCAAGTTGTTCGGCAGTCACTCCAAATCGAGAGCCGGGTTTACAAGGATTATAAATGTCATATGCAGAATCTGAAAACTCAGGATTAATGCGTAAGCCAATCGAGACACCATGATCATGGGCCATCTTGGAATACTTTCGCCATTGGTTGATGGAATTGAAGGAAATATGGCTGCTGTAATTTAAAATGTCTGCGATCGTTCTCTCTTCATAAGCAGGCGAATACGTGTGCGCTTTTACTCCGAGTTCCTCAAAGGCTAATCGCGCTTCATTCATTGAACTTGCTGAAGCGCCAAAACCGTATTCTTTAAAGATCGGAAATACTCCCCAATTTGAGAAAGCTTTAAATGAAATGAGTATGTCAGAGCCGGAAGCCTCTTCGACGTGTTTTATCAATGCGAGGTTATTTCGCAATAAAAACTCATCAATCACATAACAGGGTGTTGGGATTTTGGTAAAGTCGATGGACATGGCGACACTTATACTAAAATTCAGACACTGGACTTCAGACTTTAGACACCAGACTTTCTTCGTGAAGGCATAAGTCGTAAATCGTTAGGGGTTACACCTCACACCTCCCGACTAACGCCTTGCGATAATTAGCTCAGTCTAATATCTTTAGTCTAAGGTCTGATGTCTGACTCACAGGCATTTATAACTCCAGATCCACATCATGTAATTCGTACCAGGGTAGGCCATGGATATTCAATTGTTCCATGAACGGATCCGGGTCAAATTCTTCAGTGTTAAACACGCCGGCCTTTTTCCATTTACCAGTGATGAACATCATCGCGCCAATCATGGCAGGCACTCCAGTCGTATAACTCACCCCCTGTGCCCCCGTTTTCTTGTAGGCGTCCTGGTGTTTACAATTGTTATAGATATAATAGGTTTTCTCCTTGCCGTTCTTAACCCCTCTAATCCGGCAACCAATAGAGGTCTCCCCTGTATAATGTTCACCGAGTTCGCCCGGATTGGGCAATACTGCCTTGAGAAATTGAAGGGGCACGATCTCCTTGCCTTCATACAAAACAGGTTTAATACCGGCCATTCCAATATTTTGAATCACACGTAAATGGGTTAAATACTCCTGCCCAAACGTCATCCAAAATTGCGCCCTTTTTAGAGTGGGAAAATTTTTAACCAATGATTCTAATTCCTCGTGATAAATAAGATAAGATTCTCGGGTTCCGATATTTGGATAATTTAAAGGTTTGTGAATTTTGTGAGGTTCTGTTTCAATCCATTTTCCATTTTCCCAGTATTTACCTTTTTGAGTCACTTCCCGAATATTGATTTCTGGATTAAAATTTGTCGCAAATGGTTTTCCATGGTCGCCTGCATTACAGTCAACAATGTCGAGATAATGAATTTCGTCAAAATGATGTTTCAAAGCATAGGCGGTGAAAACTCCTGTAACTCCCGGATCAAAGCCACAACCTAAGATGGCTGTTAACCCTGCTTTTTTAAACCTGTCATGGTATGCCCATTGCCATTTATATTCGAACTTGGCGACATCGGGTGGTTCATAACTTGCCGTATCCAAATAATTCACACCTGTTTGAAGACAGGCGTCCATGATCGTTAAATCTTGATAAGGCAGCGCCACGTTGATGACGATATCTGGGTTAAAACTTTTAAATAATGCAACTAATTGACCAACATCATCAGCATCCACCTGAGCCGTCTTGATTTTATTCGGGCCAACTGCTTTCGCAATGATATCGCACTTTGATTTTGTGCGGCTGGCCAGCATGATATCAGTAAACACCTGTGGAACTTTTGAAATTTTATGGGCAACAACGGTACCCACACCACCTGCCCCTATGATCAGCACGTTTGCCATTGCCAATTCCCAGTCACTCCTATTCGGGCTCATTGAGCCATCGTCTTAAATTTCAAATCACCTTGCCGCTCTCCATCCAATGAGGGAGAATACTATAAAAAGAAAAATGTTTAGCAATCCGTAAGACATTATAAGAAGAATTTAGTTTAATAAACTAAACCTGCAAAATTATAACTCTCTTTTCAGGTTTGTCAAGAAATATTTTTGAGATTTCCGGAAAAACCTGGAAATCTCGGATTACACAGATTAGAAGCCGATTACGCTGATTAGAAATGCATTCTCCCCACCCCCATTCCTCCGCTGTCTTTATCCCGTTAGAAATAATCCCCACTGCTCCCTCCGGGCCAGAGGCCCTCTGGGCCGGCGGCTGCAGCGGGGTTAGATTTTAGAATAATTCCGGGTTCCGCCCCGTAGGGGGTTCCACCCCGGAGGGTGGGGCTTAATGTTCCGCTCGGTTTCGGGTCGCAACGACTAGGATTTCTAACGGGGGTTTACACCTCGCTGCTTTTAAGTTACGTTTTTGGATGAGGGAAAGATGGAAAAGATCGTCATCCGTGGGGCCAAGGTTCATAATTTAAAGAATATAGACGTGGAGATTCCCCGGAATTGCCTGGTGGTGATTACCGGGCTAAGCGGTTCGGGTAAATCGACCCTCGCTTTCGATACCCTCTATGCCGAGGGCCAGCGCCGATATGTTGAATCGCTTTCAGCCTATGCCAGACAGTTTCTGGAGCAAATCGAAAGGGCGGATGTTGAATCGATAGAAGGTCTCTCTCCGGCGATTGCCATCGATCAGAGGAGTATGTCACGGACCCCTCGCTCCACCGTGGGAACCGTGACGGAGATTTATGACTACCTGAGGCTCCTTTTTGCTCGAGTGGGGGAGCCTTTCTGTCCTCACTGTGGTTCTCCTATTGCCTCGCAATCTCTCCAGCAAATGACCGAGACACTCCTTCAACTGCCCAAAGGGACATCGCTTACCCTTTTCTCTCCCATGGTGAGGGGAAAGAAGGGGGAATATCGGAAGGAATTGGAAGAACTCAGGAGAAATGGGTTTGTAAGGGTGAGGATTGATGGAGAGATTCGGGATCTGAGCGAAGAGATCCATCTGGACAAGAACAAACGGCACGAGATCGATGTGGTGATAGACCGTCTGGTGGTGAAAGAGGGTGTGGAAAAGAGAATCAACGATTCGTTGGAGATTGCTTCCCACCTTTCCGAAGGGATTGTGAAGGTCGAGAGGGCAGGGGCTCCCCCCGTGGTCTTCAGCAAGAAATTCTCCTGTCCTGATTGCGGATTCAGCTTCCCTGAGATCACACCAAGGATGTTCTCATTCAACAGCCCCCAGGGCGCCTGCCTGGCCTGCAGTGGGCTGGGCACAAAGCAAAACATTGATCCTGACCTCATTGTCCCCGATCCATCCCTTTCCATTAATGATGGAGCCATCCTTCCCTGGAGAAAGAGGGGCCAGTCTTTTTTAAGGCCTGTTCTGGAAGGTCTGGCAAAACACTACCATTTCAGTCTTGATACTCCTTTCGGTCGGTTAACAAAATCGGTTCAAGACATCCTTCTCTACGGTTCAGAAGGAGAAAAGATCTCCTTCAAAGTCAAAGGAAAGGGGGCGCCCCACCTCTTCCGGCAGGAATTTGAAGGGGTGATTCGAGAATTGGAGAAGAGAAGAGAAGATGACGGGGAGGGAGCAGAGGAATTAGAGGAATTTATGAGCGTGATATCCTGCCCGGAATGCGAAGGCGCCCGGCTGAAAAGGGAGGTCTTATCGATTAAGGTGGGAGAGAAGTCCATCGCCGAGGTGACCCGTCTCTATGTCAAAGAAGCATTGGAATTTTTGAGGAATTTGGAGTTGACTCCTCGATCTCAAAAGATTGCCCATGGTGTTTTGAAAGAGATTGAGGAACGGCTGAAGTTTATGATCGAGGTTGGTCTGGATTACCTCACCCTTGACCGGAATGCAGCCACCTTATCAGGAGGAGAGTCTCAGCGCATCCGTCTCGCCACTCAGATCGGTTCCAGCCTGGTGGGTGTGCTCTATATCCTGGATGAACCCAGCATCGGCCTTCATCAAAGAGACCACTTACGCCTTCTGGGGACATTAAAACGGTTAAGGGATTTGGGAAACACCGTTATTGTGGTGGAACATGATGAGGAGACAATTCGTTCCGCCGATTATATAATCGATATGGGACCCGGACCCGGAGAAAAGGGAGGAGAGATAGTCTTCGCCGGACCGCCGGAAGCACTAATGAAGAATGGAGATTCATTGACTGGGCAGTATCTATCCGGGAAGAGGTCCATTCCTCTTCCTAAAAAAAGGCGGCCTATTAGAGATAAATATCTTTTGGTCCGGGGTGCCACGGCCAACAATCTAAAGGGCATCGATGTGAAGATTCCCCTGGGTGTTTTTAGCTGTATTACGGGCGTTTCAGGTTCCGGGAAATCGACACTGGTTATTGATACCCTTTATTGCCTGTTGGCCCAACAACTTTATCGTAGCCGTGAGCGTTGTGCCTTAGTTCAAAAGATTGAAGGCGTGGAACATATCGACAAGGTCGTCCATGTAGATCAGATGCCCATCGGAAAGACGCCCCGTTCCAATCCGGCCACCTATACGGGCCTTTTTCAACCCATCCGGGAACTCTTCGCCCAACTTCCGGAATCAAGGGCGAGGGGATTTAAGCCCGGCCGGTTCAGTTTTAATGTATCAGGAGGACGATGCGAGTCATGCCATGGCGATGGGACCCTTCGCGTAGAGATGAACTTTCTTCCCGATGTCTATGTCACCTGCGAGGAATGCCATGGCAAGAGATATAACCGAGAAACTCTAAGTATCCGGTATAAAGGGAAGGCCATTTCTGAGGTATTAGAGATGACAGCAGAGGTGGCTTATGATTTCTTTAAAGCCATTCCCGTGATTTATCAAAAACTTCAGACCCTTTGTGATGTGGGGTTGGGTTACATCAAATTAGGCCAGCCTGCAACAACCCTTTCAGGAGGAGAGGCTCAGCGGATTAAACTGGGGAGAGAGTTGAGTAAAAGAGATACGGGTAGGACAGTCTATATCTTAGATGAACCGACGACAGGCCTCCACTTTGCAGATATTCAGAGGCTCTTGGATATCCTCAACCGCCTCACGGACAGGGGGAATACAGTCATCGTGATCGAACACAATATGGAAGTAATCAAATCCGCCGATTACATCATTGATTTAGGCCCGGAAGGCGGAGAAGAGGGGGGCAAGGTGGTTGCGGTTGGAACACCCGAGGAAATTATCAAAAGCCCTCAATCCTACACCGGACAATATCTCAAAAAGAAACTTAACCATTTTATTCATTGACCCTTCGGCACGCTCATGGTCAACTCTGAGTATGTCGAAGGGTTGACTTTTTTCACTCTTATTGGTAAAACGCCAGACAATATTCTAAGTTTAGTGACCAAGGAGGGCGGTTATGGAAGAAAAGGAGAAATCGAGTACGGGGTTGGAAGAGAATGTGGCCGGGTTTCTTTGCTATCTTTTTGGATTCATCACAGGAATCGTCTTTTTAGTGGTGGAGAAGAAGAGCAGTTTTGTGAAGTTTCATGCCATGCAGTCTACGATTACATTTCTTGGCCTCTTCGTCATTTCGATCGTCATTGGTTTCATACCCATCATTGGCCTTTTAGTCTATCCGATCTGGATTTTAAGTCTCATCGTGTGGCTGATCCTCATGGTCAAAGCCCTCCAGGGGGAAAGGTATGCCTTGCCAATCGTCGGAAAGATGGCAGAAGAGAAGGCTAAATAAATAGGGCATCCATGGCGAAGAGACGTAAGAAAAAAGGCTGGACAGGAAAGTTCGTTATCTTACTGTTCCTCATTGGAATTATTGCCTCCCTATCTGTCCTTTTCCGAAAGGAGATCGTCAACACCTTTGGCCCGTTGTTTGAAAGATTAAGTTTAGTAGAGGAGAGGAAAGAGGTTGTCCTTTACTTCTCGGATCAGGATGGAGAGTATTTAATCGGAGAGAAAAGGAAGATCATAAAGAAAGGGGACTTCAAAGAGGAAGGAAAAGAAGTTATTGATGAACTCATTAAAGGGCCGAGGGGAAAACTGATTCCCACCCTTCCTTCCCGAACAAAATGTTTAAGTCTTAAACTCAATGAAAAAGGGGTGGCGACTGTCAATTTTAACAAGGCTCTCTCAAAGGACCATCCTGGAGGAAGTTCTGCTGAAATTCTGACAGTTTACTCCGTTGTTAATTCCCTCGCCCAAAACTTTCCCCAGATCAAGCAGGTTCAATTCCTCATCGAAGGGAAATCCGTAGAAACCATCGCAGGCCATCTCTCCCTTAAACAACCCATTGCTTCCAACCCTAAATTAATCAAAAGACAGTAATTGATTTCAAGGAAGTTTAATGATATTCTTAAAACCTTGGAATATTGGAGGGTTGGAATACTGGAATGATGGGTTGAAAATGGCTTTTTGAGCAGTGGAATTGATACGTTCGACGGCGCCGAACCCAGATTTTTAAATCGGGGTAATGGTTCGACAAGCCTCTCGACAGGCTCAAGGCCCTGAGTTTATCGAAGGGGCTCACCATCCCGAGCAGAGTCGAGGGAAAAGCGCCGCTCAGTATCAACCCTGAGCATACCCCGGGTGCCTGTCCTGAACGAAGTTGAAGGGTCAGACCGTGGAGTCGAATGGGTTGATTTTTTTGTTTCTTTATACCATTATTCCAATATTCCATTTTTCCATCATTCCATTGGGTGGAGATTCTATGCTGGAAGCCAAATATATCCGGGATCACTTAGAAGAAGTCCAGGTCAGGCTGGCTTCAAGGGGTCAGATGATAAGCCTGGATCAATTTGTCACCATCGATGGTGAACGAAGGAAAACCCTTCAGGAATGGGAGAGGTTGAGGGCCCTGCAGAAGAAAGTCTCGGATGAGGTGAGCAGGAAGAAAAAGGAAGGGGAGGATGCTTCTGATCTCATCTCAGAAATGAAAAAGGTATCTCAGGAGTTGAAGGAACTGGATGGTATTGTCCAGGAGAAAGAAAAAGCCCTGCAGGAATTTCTTCTCATTATCCCGAACCTTCCCCATTCTTCTGTGCCGATAGGGAAGGATCCTTCCGATAATGATGAGGTCAGACGCTGGGGGGAGATACCCAAATTCGATTTCGAGCCCAAACCTCACTGGGATATCGGTGAGGAGTTAGGGATACTTGATTTTAAATCAGGTGCAAAGATAACCGGGGCCAGGTTTACCCTCTACTGGGATCTTGGAGCCAAGCTGGAGAGGGCACTGATCAATTTTATGTTAGACCTCCATACACGAGAACATGGATATCGTGAAGTGCTTCCTCCCTTTATGGTCAATCGGAAAACGATGACGGGCACAGGACAGCTCCCCAAATTTGAAGAGGAGCTTTTTAAGGTGGAGGGAACTGATTACTTCCTTATTCCGACTGCGGAAGTGCCTGTCACGAATATCCACCAGGATGAGGTTCTGGAGGAGAAAAACCTTCCTCTTTATTACACCGCCTACACTCCGTGCTTCAGGAAGGAGGCAGGCTCTTACGGAAAGGATACCCGCGGGTTAATTAGGCAGCATCAGTTCAATAAAGTGGAACTGGTAAAGTTTACAAAGCCTGAAAATTCTTACGATGAGCTGGAGAAACTCCTCTCCAATGCCGAGGAAGTTCTGAAGAGGTTGAGACTTCCTTATCGTGTTGTCAACCTTTGCACTGGTGATCTGGGATTTTCAGCATCAAAGACTTATGATATCGAGGTCTGGCTTCCCGGTCAGGACACATTTAAGGAAATCTCATCCTGCAGTAACTTTGAGGATTTTCAGGCAAGAAGGGCGAAGATTCGATACCGTATTTCCGGGAAGTCAAAGACCGAATATGTGCATACCCTCAATGGCTCCGGATTAGCCGTGGGAAGAACCCTTGTGGCCATCCTGGAAAACTATCAGCAGGCTGATGGAAGTGTGATCATCCCAGAAGCCTTAAGGCCTTATATGTTTGGAGTGGAACGAATAGAAAAAAGGAAGTAAAAGTTATGAGTTCGGAGAGTTAAAAGTATTTAAGAAATTACTCCGAACCCCGAACTAAAAACTCCGAACTGATTTAATAACGGAGGGATGGCCGAGTGGTTTAAGGCGGCGGTCTTGAAAACCGCTGGGTGAAAGCCCCGTGGGTTCGAATCCTACTCCCTCCGCCATGCACCCCAAAAGGTGAGTAATGAGTTCGGAGTTATTAGTTCGGAGATAAATACTGTTTATAATGAAATGAAAACAAAATGAGTTACTCCGAACTACGAACTAATAACTCCTAACTTTTGTTAAAACGGAGAGATGCCCGAGAGGCCGAAGGGGCACGACTGGAAATCGTGTGTTCCGACAAAATCGGGACCGAGGGTTCGGCGACCCCCGCTTGTGGGGGGGGAGGCGGAGCGAACGTAGTGAGCGAGCACATCCCTCTCTCTCGGCGAAGCCGATAAACAGACCTCAATAGCTTAGAGTTGGAGATGATAATCAAACGGAGAGATGCCCGAGAGGCCGAAGGGGCACGACTGGAAATCGTGTGTTCCGACAAAATCGGGACCGAGGGTTCGAATCCCTCTCTCTCCGCCATCCTACGCCAGAGGCTTCGGATGGCAGGCCATATGAACCATGTGGTATGTGTACATACTTAGAAGCATAATAGATAAGAATCTTTATATAGGTTCAACGAACAATATTCTCCGTCGATTAACCGAACATAATTCTGGCAAGGTTGATTCTACAAAGAACAGGATACCTTTTAATTTGGAGGCGTATATTGCTGTTAAAGATCAGGCAAAGGCAATAGAACTCGAGCAATATCTTAAAACTGGGTCGGGGAGAGCTTTATTACAGAAAAGAATCCTTTAGCCGACGAAGCTTCATAAGAAGCGTAGTAGGCCTCTCTCTCCGCCAATCTACGCTGAAGCTTCGATTGGCAAGCCATCTACTTGACCGACGAAGCTCCAAAGGAGCGTAGTTGGTCGCCAAGGCTAAAGCTGGCAAACCATCCATGATTAAGAGAAAGGAGACATCATGAGAAGACTGATGAAGATTGGGATTGTCCTGTTGATACTGATTTTTACGTTTCTCATACTCATTGGAGCAAAAAACTCCGAGGCTCAGCAATATTTTAACTTCTCAGGAAAAGTGATTAACCTCCAGCGTGGAAATATAACAGTACAGGGGGATAAGGGGGAAGTTATGAATTTTGCAGTGGGCAGGCGAACCATCTATGTCCCATCTCGTCTGCCTGGAGTTGGTGAGAGGGTTAGGATAACCTATTATTTTCAAAAGGGCCATAATGTGGCTTCTCAAGTGGAAATCCTTCCTCCCCCTTCGCCTCCGAAGAAAAAGTAATGGATGCGCCCATAGCTCAGATGGATAGAGCGTCGGACTACGAATCCGCAGGTCGGGTGTTCGAATCACCCTGGGCGCGCCATAAACCATGTAGGATTTATTGCACCCCTAAACTCAACGTAGTTTAGGGGCCATTTCTTTAGTGAGGATAGAAGATCAATGGGGGATAAAGAGCCTGATGGAAAATATATGAAGATGGCTCTTGATGAAGCGAAGGAGGCAGGCCAAAGAGGTGAGGTGCCGGTGGGCGCTATTCTGGTAAAAGGGGGCGAGGTTCTTTCAAGAGATCACAACCGATGCATCGAACTGAATGATCCCACTGCCCATGCGGAGATCCTGGTCCTCAGAAAAGCAGGAGAGATTTTGAAAAACTACCGTTTGAATGATACGGTGATGTATGTGACGGCTGAACCCTGTCCGATGTGTGCCTCTGCAATGGTTCACAGCAGAATTTCAAGACTGGTTTTCGGAACAGTGGAGCCAAAATTCGGAGCGGTGGAATCGAGATTTAAATTGTTGCAAGATAATGGTTTTAACCACAAAGTGGAGGTTGAGAAAGGAGTTCTTGACAAAGAGTGTGTGGAGATTTTAAAAAACTTTTTCAGGGAACGGAGATAAAATTTAACAGAAGTTCGGAGTTCGGAGTCAGGAGTTCGGGGTTTAGAGAACTATACACAGCGTCATTTATCACAACAAACCCCGTCATTCCCGCGAAAGCGGGAATCCAGGAAAACACTGGATTCCCCCGTATCAAGTACGGGGCAAGCTTAGTCAAGCCCGGAATGACAAACCAGCTAAAATTATGTCGCCATGTATAAATAATAAATTGACTTTGAGTATCATTTTCTCCGAACTCATAGCTTCGAACTACAAACTTGGTTATTATGATTGGAGAGGTTGCCGAGTGGCTTAAGGCGCCGCTCTCGAAAAGCGGTTCTCCCGAAAGGAGACGTGGGTTCAAATCCCACCCTCTCCGCCATGCACCACGTAGGGTGCATGGCAGGCCCTGCAATTTGTCCCAAATTGAGTTATGAGTTCGGAGTTTGGGAGTTCGTAGATTTAAAAAGAGCTTTTGAGTCAGTTACTCCGAACTCCGAACTAAAAACTCCGAACTGATGTTTAACACGGAGAGATGCCCGAGAGGCCGAAGGGGCTCGCCTGCTAAGCGAGTATCCTGTTAAAAACGGGATCGAGGGTTCGAATCCCTCTCTCTCCGCCAGCCTACGCTAAGGCTTCGGCTGGCAGGCCATCTACGTTGTGATGTAAATTGCGGGGTTGAGGGATGAGAACCCTTTCCCCGCTAGGGGAATCGGGTTCGGCGACCGGAGGGAGGCGGAGCGAACGAAGTGAGTGAGTACATCCCTCTCTCTCCGCCAGCCTACGCTAAGGCTTCGGCTGGCAGGCCATGCACTGAATAAGTTATGAGTTCGGAGTTATTAGTTCGGAGATAAATACTGTTTAAAATGAAATGAAAACAAAATAAATTACTCCGAACTCTGAACTGGAAACTCCAAACTATATTTGATCTTGTTGATAGCCGGGTCCTGCGCAACAAGAGATTACAAACCCCGCCAGGTCCGGAAGGAAGCAACGGTAGTAATTCACCTTGTGTGCCGCAGGGGCGCCTGGCTATCAACAAGTTATATTTTGGAAAGTAGAACGTGGAAAGTGGACGGTAGGAAATAGAAAGCCGAGAGCTTTAAAAGCAGATTCTTAATTCCGCAATCTGCATTCCGCAATCCGCATTGGAGAAGAAATGTCTTATCTGGTATTGGCAAGACAATGGAGACCCCAGGTCTTTGAAGAAGTGATCGGGCAGAGACCCATCACTCAGACCCTGCAGAATGCCATTTCTCAAAATCGGGTCTCCCATGCCTTCCTGTTTTCAGGACCCAGAGGAGTGGGTAAGACCTCTACCGCCCGTATTCTGGCGAAAGCCCTGAATTGCGAGATGGGCCCTCAGATCAATCCCTGCAATCAATGCGCGAATTGTAAGGAGATCACAGATGGGATCTCTATGGATGTGATCGAGATCGATGGCGCATCAAATCGAGGAATCGATGAGAGTCGGGAGTTGAGGGAAAATGTCCGTTACACACCTGCGAAGAGTCGATATAAGATTTACATCATCGACGAAGTCCACATGCTGACGAGGGAGGCTTTCAATGCCCTGCTGAAGACCCTGGAAGAACCTCCCGGCCATATCATCTTTATCTTTGCCACTACCGAACCCCATAAAATTCCAGCCACCATCCTCTCTCGATGCCAGCGATATGACTTCAAGAGGATTTCGTTAAAAGATATGATCGAGAACCTGAAACAGATTGTCGAAAGAGAGGGGATTCAAATCAGCCAGAGGGGCCTCCTGGTGATTGCCAGAGAATCGGAAGGCAGCATGAGGGATGCCCAGAGCCTTCTCGATCAGGTCATCTCTTATGGAGGGAAGAAGATACGGGATGAGGATATCACCGAAGTCCTCGGGCTGATCGACCAGAAGATCCTTTACGACACCATCGAGGCCATTGCCGACAGGAATGGGGAACGGTGTGTTGAGATCGTAGAGCACATTTATCATTACGGGTACGACATTCAACACTTCTGCCAGAATCTCCTTCACACTCTGCGCAACCTGATCCTTATCAAGTTGAGCGAGCATCCTGAAGGGTTAATGGAGTTACCTCCGGAGGAATTGGAAGGGTTGAAAAAACAGGCGGAGCGGTTTCAGTTCGAGCAATTGAATCATCTCTTCAGCCTCCTCCTGAAGGGAGAGGAGGAAGTCGCCCAGTCCACCTTTCCCCGGACGATGCTGGAGATCACCCTGATCCGGATGGCTACCCTTCGCCCCGTCCTTCCCATCGATGAGATTCTGAAAAAATTGGAAGGGATGGAAAAAACTTCTTCCATCAGTGGAGTAACAAAACCGGCAGAGATTTCCCAACCCGGGAATCGTATCGGGGCAAAGCCGCCTTCAGGAAAAGTGGAACAGCTCCAAAAAAGTTTTGAGGAAAAGGTCAGGGAGAAGGTTATAGAGAGGGAGAAGCCCCCCAGCAAAGTTAGTGAGGGGATGATGCCATCTTCCGGAGAAGAGGCAAAGGACTTAGAGGTTTATCGAGAAGAGAGGAATTTAGAAGAATCGAGAGAGTTTTCCGAAGAAGTATGGAGAGGGTTGGTCGATTTTACACGGGCCAAGAATCCCATACTGGGTTCTTTCCTGGTTTTCGGGATTCCCATCCGTCTTAGTGATGAGAAGGTTGAAATCGGTTTTGAGAAAGACTCTTTCCACTATGACCGAATATTGGAGAAAGGGAATCGAAGCCAGTTAGAGTTGATCTGCCAGGAGTACTTTAAAAAGAACACCAAGGTGATCATATCACCCCTGGAACGAGGAACAAGACTGCAGGGAGCCGTTCCCCATACTGAGAGGAATGGACAGGATAAGCCGGAGGAGAGGGTAAAAAACAGGATGGGGGAGAACTCTCTTGTCCAAGAAGCGCTCCGTCTCTTTGACGGAAAGATCGTAGAGAAGTGAGAAGAAGAGGAGGGATCGATGTCAAAAGGTTTCGGAAATATCTTAAAACAGGCCCAACAGATGCACACCAAGATTGCTGAACTCCAGGAGGAGATGGCCGGAAAGATTGTGGAAGCCAGCTCCGGAGGAGGGATGGTCAATATTGTGATGAATGGGAAGCAGGAAGTTCTCTCCGTCCGGATCGATCCGGAGGTAGTCAACAAGGAAGATATGGAGATGCTTCAGGATTTAATTGCCGCCGCTGTGAATGAAGCCATCCGTAAATCACAGGAGATGATGACGGAGGAGATGAAGAAGATCACTGGAGGATTAAATGTGCCAGGACTGTTTTAAAGATCAATGTAAATTGCAAAATTAGCATTGTAAAATTAGCAATTTTAACATAACCCTACAGACTAACTACTGGGTAATACGAAATAGAAAATAGTTTAAGGTTAAAGCACAAAAGCCCAAAATATTTAGATTTTTCCTAAACAGTTTATCCCGCCACGGCGGGATTGACTTTACAATTTGCATTTTGCACTGGGTTTTTTAACTATGATGCTTCATGCCAAACCGATTGATCATCTGATCGAGGCCCTGTCAAAATTTCCTGGCATTGGAAAAAAGACAGCTTCCAGACTGGCGTTCCATATCTTACGATCGAGTCTCTCGGAGGCCCAGGAACTGGCGAGAGCCGTCTTAGATGTGAAGGAGAAAATCCACCTCTGCTCCATCTGCTTCAATTTAACGGATGAGGATCCCTGCTGGATCTGTCAGGATGGGCGACGGACTCCGGAGGTTTTCTGTGTGGTGGAAGGCCCCAATGACCTCATCGCCATTGAAAATACAGGGACCTATCACGGGAGATACCATGTGCTACACGGGGCCATCTCGCCTCTGGAGGGGATTGGTCCGGATGAGTTAAAAATAAAGGAACTGATGGAGCGTCTTCAAAGGGAAAAGATCATCGAGGTGATCCTTGCTACTAATCCGACGGTTGAAGGAGGGGCGACGACTCTCTACCTAACCGATTTAATTAGATCCTTGGGAATCAAAGTAACACGAATTGCATACGGTGTTCCGATGGGAGGGGAGATCGAATATTCGGATGGAATGACGTTATCAAAGGCACTTGAGGGTCGAAGAGAGGTTTAGAAAATAAAACTAAAATAACAAATAATATCATAGAGATAGGCAAAAAAGATTTTGCCCTTGACATGATGAAATAAAAGTGTTAACGGTAACGCATTTAGGGAAAATCACATAATTTATTAAGATCTTGTCGTAACATGTGAAATATTTTATATATCGTTTATTATCGTTTATTAAGGAGATTCAGATGATTGAAATTCGTTTTCATGGAAGAGGGGGGCAGGGAGCGGTAACTTCTGCGGAACTGTTAGCCCTGGCAGCAATTTGGGAAGGCAAGTATGCACAGGCTTTTCCCAGTTTCGGACCCGAGAGAAGGGGTGCGCCTGTTGTGGCCTTCTGCCGGATTAGTGATGAGCCCATCAGGATCAGGGCAAATATCTATGAGCCTGATATCGTCGTTGTCCTTGATGCCTCGCTCTTAAAGATTGTCAATGTGGCTGCCGGATTAAAGCCAAATGGCATCGTTGTCACCACGAGCAAGGATTCTCCTGAAAAGGTGAAAGAGAGCTTGAAGGTTAAAAACCGAGTTGGGGTGGTGAACGCCGCCAAAATTGCCATGGAGGTCCTCGGCCTTCCCATTACCAACACAACGATGCTGGGGTCCGTCGTCAAAGCCTCCGATTTGGTGAAAAAAGAGTCCTTTATTCCTCCCTTTAAGGAACGGTTTGGCCGAATTGCTGACAAGAACATCTCTGCTTTTGAACGGGCCTATCAGGAAACGGTGATCATTCAATAAATGTTTAATCATCTTCTCTTTCCTCCTTTCATCAAGGGGGTTGGGAATTGATTTGATTCGATCGGAAGAGGTGAAAGGAATGACGAAACCTGAATCAGAATGGACATGGAAGGAGATACCCGTTGGGAATGTGATCCTGGAACCCGGAAATGCCAGCCAATATCGGACAGGGGACTGGAAGAGCTTTAAACCGATTTTGAATAAGGAGCTCTGTATCCATTGCGGGCTGTGTTACATCTTCTGCCCGGATATGGCCTATAATCTGGACGCAGAGGGCTATTTCATCTCAGACCTATACTATTGTAAAGGTTGCGGCATCTGTTCGAAAGAATGTCCCACCAGAGCGATCACTATGGTGGTGGAGGAGGAGTAATCATGGCAAAAAGGGTTGGAATGGAGGTCTCGATTGCGGCAGCCGAAGCAGTGAAGCAGGCCAATGTGGATGTGATTTCCGCTTATCCCATCACTCCGCAGACCCACATCGTTGAACACCTCTCCGAAATCGTGGCAAACGGAGAGATGGATGCGGAGTTCTTCTGCGTGGAATCGGAACACTCCGCAATGAGCATCTGCATCGGAAGCGAGGCGACAGGCGCAAGATCCTTTACCTGCACGAGCTCCCAGGGATTAGCTTTGATGGCCGAGATGACCTATATTGCTTCCGGTCTCAGGCTCCCCATCCTCATGATCGTTGCGAATCGGACCCTCTCCGCACCCCTCAGCATCTGGAATGACCATAGCGATGCCATGATGATCCGGGACTGCGGATGGGTTCAATATTTTGTGGAGAACGGCCAGGAGGTCTATGACCATGTCTTCATCTCTTACCGATTAGGGGAAGATCGAAAAGTTCTCTTTCCAGTGATTATTAATATGGATGGTTTTGTCCTAAGCCATGTCATTGAGCCGATCGAGTTAATCGAACAGGAAAAGATCGATCAGTTTCTGCCTCCCTATCAACCTCTTTATCAACTTCATCCTGACCAACCTATAACCATGGGAGCTTTTGCTCTTCCTGCGATTTTTGCCGAAACGAAGAAGGCGCAGGAGATGGCTCTGCGGGCATCCATGGGTAAAATCCTTGAAGTCTGGAAAGCCTTTGGTGACATGACGGGCAGATACTATCAGCCCGTTGAGACTTACAGAGCAGAGGATGCCGAGACCCTCCTCCTCACGATGGGGAGTATCGGCGAGACAGCCTCTGTGGCTGTGGATCAGATGAGGGAGGAAGGAAGATCCGTGGGGTTGGTTAAGATTCGCCTGTGGCGCCCCTTTCCCTTTTCGGCGTTGAAGCAAGCCACCCTCCATGCAAAAAACTTAGTGGTGATTGACCGCTGCGTTTCCGTAGGGGGACCGGGCGGGCCGGTGGCCTCCGAAGTGAAGGCGGCCATCTATGGAGAGCCCATCAGACCATCCATTTACAATTTTGCCGCAGGGATTTCCGGAAGGGATGTGACTCCTCTTGACTTTATTAAGATGGTTGATAAAGCCGAAATCGAAATTGAAGAGGGAAATAAGGAAGGTTTTGAAATTTACGGGGTGAGAGAATGACAGAAAATCTGAATGTCTTTGCAGTTAGAACATTGACCCAGAAAGAATATTTCGCGCCCGGGCATCGCTCCTGCCAGGGCTGTGCCGAAGCGCTGGCCGTAAGGCTGGTCTGCAAGGCCCTGGGAAGGAATATCATCATTGCTGCTGCGACAGGATGCATGGAAATTGTTTCATCTCCCTTTCCGTTCACTTCATGGAGGGTCCCCTGGTTTCATTGCGCTTTTGAAAATACAGCGGCGGTGGCTTCCGGGATTGAGGTAGGATTAAAGGTATTGATGCGAAAGGGGAGAATCCCTCAGAAAAAGATTGTCACTGTCGGGCTGGCAGGTGATGGAGGGACTGCGGATATTGGACTCCAGGCGCTCTCCGGAGCCCTTGAGAGAGGGCATGACTTCATCTATGTCTGTACGGATAATGAAGCCTATATGAACACGGGCATCCAGCGATCGTCCTCCACACCTTTTGGCGCCTCGACCACCACCTCGCCTGCCGGAAAGACGAAGATGGGCCAGATCACCTGGAAGAAGAATATGGCCGCCATTGCGGCTGCACATAATATTCCTTATGTGGCCACCGCCTGCCCGAGTTATCCCATCGACCTGATTCAGAAGGTGAAGAAGGCGGCGGACATCAAAGGAGCTGCCTACATTCATATCCTTTCGGTCTGTCCTACGGGGTGGAGGTCTGCACCCGACCTCTCGATCAAACTAGGCCGGCTGGCGGTGGAGACGGGTACGTTTCCTCTTTATGAGGTGGAGCATGGCAGGTATCATTTAAATATCGATTTCCCGAAGTTGAAGCCGATTAAGGAATACATGAAACTTCAGGGAAGATTTCGGCACCTGACAGAAGAGATGATCGAAGAGATCCAGACGCGGATCAACCACGATTATGAACAGTTAAGAGAGAGAGACAGAAGGGGATTTTAACATGACACATTCAGAGATCGAAACCATCATCGAACGAAACGGAAGCAGGGAATCGGCCATCCTTTCGATCCTTCAGGATATCCAGGCGAAGGAAAAATATCTTCCCAGGGAGGCCCTGGAGCACCTCGGGGGGAAACTTGGAATTCCCATCAACAAGATCTACAGGATTGCCACTTTTTACCGTGCCTTCAGCCTGATGCCCAGGGGACGGCATGAAGTCTGCGTCTGCATGGGGACCGCCTGCCATGTCCGCGGGGCACAGCGAGTTGCCGATAAGATCAAACTGGAATTGGGAATCCGGCCGGGTGAGACGACAAAGGATCGGAATTTCACCCTGGAGACGGTCAACTGTTTGGGCGTCTGCGCCGCCGGACCGGTGGTCGCGATCGACGGTCAGTACTTTGGAAAGATGAGTTCTGCAAAGGTCGATGGGACCCTGAAGAAATTTCGTTCTGACAAGAAGAAGAAGGAGGGGGCGAATGGTAAGGCTTAGTTCTCCTCAGGAGCTGGGAAAATACAGGGATGAGATCCTCAGCAAGAGAAATCCTGACCAGCCCTTGATCACGGTCTGTGGTGGAACAGGTTGTCATGCCTCAGGATGCCATGCAGTGGTGGATGCCTTCAAAAAGGTCCTTCAGGAGAAGGCTTCAGGCAATGGAATCGGCCTGCGGGTGACGGGCTGTCATGGTTTCTGTGAAAGGGGGCCATTGGTCGTCATTCATCCGAAAAAGGTCTTGTATCAAAAGGTCAAACCCGAGGATGTTCCAACGATCTTTCAGGAGACGGTCCTTAACGGCAAAGTCCTTGAAGACCTTCTTTATGACCATCCGGTTACAGGAGAAAAGATTATCTCCGAAGAAGAGGTGCCATTCTACCAGAAACAGAAACGGATCATCTTCGGAAATAACGGGAGCATTGATCCGACCCAGATCGAAGACTATCTGGCGGTGGGAGGCTACCAGGCATTGGCCAAAGCTCTCTTCTCGATGAAACCCGAGGAGATCATCCGGGAGGTAAAGAAGGCCAATCTGAGGGGACGAGGAGGAGGCGGATTTCCTGCGGGTTTAAAATGGGAGCAGTGCCGAAATGCCCCTAGCAATGTAAAATATGTAATCTGCAACGCGGACGAGGGAGACCCTGGCGCCTATATGGACCGAAGTCTGCTGGAAGGAAATCCGCATTGCGTTCTCGAGGGAATGATCATCGGCGCATTTGCCATCGGGTCTCATGAAGGCTATGTCTATGTCCGGAATGAGTATCCGCTGGCTGTCGAAAACCTGGGGATCGCCATCCGGCAGGCAGAAGAAGTGGGCCTGCTTGGGAAAAATATCCTCGGTTCGGGATTTGACTTCGAAGTCAGGGTGAGCCGAGGGGGAGGCGCCTTTGTCTGCGGGGAGTCAACCGCTCTGATGGCCTCTATCGAAGGAAATATTGGAGAACCACGGGCAAAACATATTCACACTGTGGTGAGCGGTCTCTATGACCGGCCGACCAATCTGAATAATGTGGAGACGTGGGCCAATGTGCCGGTCATCATCAACGAGGGAGCGGACTGGTATGGCCGGATCGGAACCGAAGGAAGCAAGGGAACGAAAATATTCTCCCTTGTGGGCAAGGTGAATAATACAGGGCTCGTGGAGGTTCCCATGGGGATTACCCTGCGGGAGATCGTCTATGACATCGGAGGGGGAATCCCTGACGGGAAAAGATTCAAGGCTGTCCAGACCGGAGGCCCCTCAGGCGGATGTATTCCCGAATCCATGATCGATCTGCCTGTCGATTTCGATCGCCTGACCGAAGTTGGTTCCATGATGGGATCCGGAGGGATGATCGTCATGGACGAGGCAACCTGTATGGTGGATGTGGCCAAATATTTTATGAACTTCCTCAAGGACGAGTCGTGCGGGAAATGCACCTCCTGCCGGGAGGGGACGAAGCGAATGCATGAGATCCTGACAGAGATCAGCGAGGGCCGGGGAAAACCCGAGCACATCGATCTACTCGAGGAATTGGGCTGGGTGACAATGGAAGCCTCACTCTGCGCCCTGGGAGGGACGGCGCCCAATCCTGCTCTGTCCACCATCAAATATTTCCGTAAGGAGTATGAGGAGCACATTCTGAACAGGCGATGCCCGGCAAAGGTCTGCCGAGCCCTCCTGCATTATCGAATTCTGTCCGAGTTGTGCACGGCTTGCGGCCGATGCGCCAAGGTCTGTCCGGAGAAAGCGATCACCGGCGTTCAGAAGACGAAAAAAGAGAAGGGAAAGCCTTTCGAGATAGATCCGGTCAAATGCATCCAATGTGGGATGTGTCTGGAGACCTGTAAATTCGATGCGGTCGAGGTCGAATAGCATTGCAGATTTCGGCCTCCGGCTCAGAGAGCCCTCTGGCTCGGAGAGATTGCGGATTGCGGATTGAAAAACTGACAATTTGTTTGGGTTATTAGAAATTGGAGCTTGGAATTTATTTAGGATTTGCCTGCCTGCCGGTAGGCAGGGAATTTGGGATTTGTCATTCAAACTTTTAAAATCTATTTGGTGGGAATGACGATAGGAGAAGGAGAGAGGAATGATTCCTTTTAAGATTGATGGTCAGTCCGTTGAGGGAAAAGAGGGCGCCCATATTTTAGAGGTGGCCCTTGATGCAGGGATCGAGGTCCCCCATCTCTGTTACAATGAGTCGGTGAAGCCCTATGGCGCCTGCCGCCTTTGTCTGGTGGAAGTGACGAAAAAAGGACGATCCAGGATGACCACATCCTGCAACTATCCTGTCATGGAAGAGATAGAGGTCTTTACCGGGACGGAGAAGGTTCTTCGGGCCCGGCGCATGATCATCGAGCTCCTCGTCTCAATGTGCCCCGGAGATAAACTCCTTCAGGAGATGGCAGCAACGATGGGGGTTCGAGAGGTCCGGTTCAAGAAGGAGGATAAGGACTGCATCCTCTGCGGCCTCTGCGCACGTGTTTGTGATGAAGTCGTAGGGGCTCATGCCATACAATTTGCATCCCGGGGAGACCGAAGGGAGATGGTTCCTCCTTTTGGAGGAGAGGCAATGGATTGTATTGCCTGCGGCGCCTGTGTGGTGGTCTGTCCGGTCAATGTGGTGGGGATGAAAGAGGAAGGAGATGAGCGGACGATCATCCGTTGGAAACATACGCTCAAGATGAAGTCTTGTAAGGTTTGCGGTAACTACTTTGCTCCGTGGTTCCAACTGGAAAAGTTCAGGGAGAAGGCGAAGCTTCCGAAAGATTTCTACGACGTTTGTTATACCTGCAGAAGTTGACCCATTCGACAGCGCCAGGCCCTGCCTTTGAAGTCGAGGTAAAGAAGTGCTGCTCAGGGTCAACCTTGAGCAAGCCTTGACTTTGACAGCCGAAAGTCGAAAGGTTGAAATTTCCCTTCAAAGGGAGTATATTTAAGTGAGAGCCATTTTGGAGGGAAGAGACATGGTCCATTATGTGAAGTGGGAGCCTTTCCGAGACCTGATGGCGATGCAGGATCGGATGACACGTCTCTTTGACGAAACACTTTCCAGAATCTTCAAAGAGGAAGCGCCCCGGGACGTCTGGTCTCCCCCTGTCGATATTGTGGAGCAGGAGAAAGAAGTGATCCTGAAGGCCGACCTGCCTGAGATGAATCAGAGCGAGATTGAGATTAAGGTGGAGGAAAATACGCTGATCATCCGGGGAGAGAGAAAGTTTGTCAAGGAGGTCTCGGGAGAGAATTACATCCAGATCGAAAGGCCGTATGGAAATTTCCAACGGACTTTTGCCCTACCGAAGATGATTGATCAAGAGGGAATCAAGGCTTCCTATAAGGATGGGGTGCTGCGGATTGTGTTTCCCCGAAAGAAGGATGTCCACCCAAAACAGATTTCAGTGGAAACGAGCTAAGTCCGAGCCTAAACCCGGACCAAGTGAGGCCCTCTTTTATAGGGCCTTTTTTATTTCTTTGGGACCTTCTCCCAGTCTGATAGAAACCGTTCAATCCCGATATCGGTCAGGGGATGTTTGACCAGCTGTTCAATCACTTTATAGGGGATGGTGGCCACATCCGCGCCAATGAGGGCCGCTTCCAGCACATGGATGGGATGCCGGATGCTCGATACGATCACCTCAGACTTAAAATCATAATTATTAAATATCGTTACAATCTGCTCCACCAGTTCCATCCCCGTCTGGGAGATGTCGTCCAGCCTTCCGATGAAAGGGCTGATATAGGTTGAGCC
>Ga0214473_10000269_pt1 | contig 72586 bp, 65 predicted proteins | sample RVTome_7_FD_203509 | JGI IMG/M metagenome (GOLD analysis project Ga0214473, IMG submission 203509) | Soil microbial communities from uranium-contaminated site in the Upper Colorado River Basin, Wyoming, United States - RVT98D197 | ecosystem: Environmental > Terrestrial > Soil > Contaminated >...
CGACCGGAGCCGAGCAGTGTGGTTGGGAGTTGAAAGGCCGGATTGTTTCGAGTGAAGGGTTCAGAAAAGACGACTGCTGCGAGGTGTGGACAGAAAAACTGTCTCAGTAGAGGGGTTCACCCCAGGTTGGTTGTGGCCGTTTTTGTGACAGCAATTGCATCCAATTTCAATCAGGAACGACAAGGTACAACAAGCGCGCCGCAAATTATTCAACAAGAATCACTTAGAACCCACAGGAATCCACAGACTTCAACAAGGTCTGGAATCTGGTTCGGGACCGGGAGGTCGGAGGTTCAAATCCTCTCGCCCCGACCATTTTGGTTCTAGAATTCGCTTTGGGACCCGCCCCGTGCCTCTTCCTCGAAATGTTGGAGGCGTATGGTAATGGGCGAACGCCAATGAAGTGGCGAGCATTTGAAAGATCGTGGGGCGTGGAGACCGGCTCAAACCATTGACACCGCTCTGCATGTATTCTAACATGTGCGAATAGTTGCATATTCGCATGCCACAGCAGCTTGCCACCTTCAAAGCGGAGTTCTTCAAGGCGCTCGCGCACCCGATCCGCATTCGGATCCTGGACTGCCTACGGGGCGGAGAAAAGGGCGTAAACGAGCTCAGCGAGATTCTTCACATTGAACCGGCGAACGTCTCGCAACAAATGACCATTCTTCGCGTTCGAGACATCGTGATCGGCAGGAAGGCCGGCAGCAGCGTGTTTTATTCGGTTTCGGATCCGACTCTATTCGAGCTGCTGGACGTGGCCAAGGACATCTTCAACAACCACTTCGTGGGTATGAAGGAAATGTTGGAGGAGATGAGGGAAGGACGGCGCCGCAAGTAACCAGATGCCGATGGGATTCACCGGGGTGGCGTTCGATTTTCTCCTGGCAGTTCTGGGTGTGGCCGCTCCCTTCATTCTGATTGCGAGCCGCGCGGAGAGTGCGCGAAGGGTTGCGAGCACGCTGATTCTGACTGCCGGCCTTGCGGGCTGTCTGGTGGCCGTGTCCGGTCTCTTGCGACAGCCAGCGCCCTTCCTGGACTTGTCGTGGGTGACACCTTTTCCTTTTTCGCTGGCCGTTGACCGTCTGACTGCGTTTTTCCTCCTGCTGATCTCCGCGGTGACGGTTCCGGTCACAATTTTCGCTGTTCCGTATTTCGATCTCCACTACTCCGAGCCACGCCGCAACTGGACGTGGACGTTCTATTCTTTGTTTCTACTGTCGATGATCGTGGTAGTGACGGCGTCCACGGGTTTTGCCTTCCTGGCAGGCTGGGAGTTGATGACCTTGGTGTCCGCCGGGCTGATTTTGATCGAAGGGGACTCGCCGGAACGACGTCACAATGTTTTCATCTACTTATTGATGATGCACGCGGGCGCGGCCGCCGTGGCGGCGTGTTTCTTTCTTTTCCTGCCTTATTCGCACGGATTGGATTTTGAAACGATCCGCACCGCCAGCGCAACGATACCGGGCCCGATCCGGACGGCAGTCTTCCTGTCGGCCTTCGTGGGATTTGGAACCAAAGCTGGTCTGATCCCGCTCCATTTATGGTTGCCCCGGGCGCATCCGATCGCACCCAGCCCTGTCTCAGCGCTGATGTCCGGCGTTATGCTCAAGACGGCAGTGTACGGGTTTGTCCGTTTCGCTTTCGATTTTCTTGGCGGAGGACCTTCTTGGTATGGATACATTGTTCTCTTGGCCGGTGCGGTCTCAGGACTTCTGGGTGTTCTCTACGCAATCGCCGAGCATGATCTCAAGCGACTTCTGGCGTATCACAGCGTCGAGAACATCGGGATTATCTATCTGGGACTGGGAACATCGTTGGTTTTTCTAGCCCATCAGGCGCCGATTTGGGCCGCTTTGGCGCTCATCGCAGCTCTCTTACACACTTTCAATCATGCTCTATTCAAGAGCTTGTTGTTCCTCGGGGCAGGCGCTATTTCGAGTGCAACCCACACGGTTGACCTGGAAGAACTGGGCGGGTTACAGCGTCGGATGCCAGTCACCGGAACGACTTTCCTGATCGCTTGCTGCTCGATAGTCGGGTTACCGCTTTTCAACGGATTCGTCAGCGAGTGGCTCACGTTTCGAAGTTTTCTGGCCGGTTCGAGCCTGATCGGAACGAAGGCGCAGATTATTCTGCCGTTGATGGTGGGCATCCTGGCTTTGATTGGCGGGTTGGCGGCGGCGTGTTTTGTTAAGGTCTTCGGCGTGGCCTTCTTGGGGCGGCCGCGCAGTGTGGAGGCCGAACACGCCGTCGAGGTGCCGCTACTAATGCGCGGCGGGATGACCGTGCTCGCAGCAGCTTGCCTGCTGATTGGAATCTTGCCGGGGCTTCTCTTGCGGCCGCTGGTTTCGCTGGCGCAAGTGCTGATTCCCGGCGCCGGCGTGCCGGAGGAGACCCTGAGTATCGCTCGTATCATTCCGTGGATTGCAGCGATCGTCCTGGGGACCAGCTCGGTCGCCGCCTTGCTCAAGCGCCGAGAGAGAATGGCTGTGACGTGGGCGTGCGGCCTTCCGGAGCTTTCGAGCCGGATGCAGTACACGTCCACCGTTTTCTCGAAGCCGATTCGATTTGTGTTCGCGCGAGCGTACAGACCCGACCGTACGATCGAGACGCTCCCCGCGGATCAGCCCTACTTCCCCCTATCCATTTCGTATCGGTCCGTGCGCACAACCTCTTATGAGAGGGCGCTGTATCGGCCGTTCGTCGAGTGGGTTGTTTCGCTGGCGCACCGATTGCGCCGATTGCAGACGGGGAATATACAAATCTATCTGCTCTACATTTTTCTCGCCCTGGTATCGCTGCTCACGTTCTTGAGGTTCCAGAATTGAAGATCACGGTCGATATCCTGCAGGTATTGATCCTCATCCTAGGCGCGCCGCTGGTGAGCGGAATCATCGCACGCATGAAGGCGCGGCTGCAAAGGCGTCAGGGAGCTAGCGTCTGGCGTCCTTACGCTGAGCTAGCCAAGCTCTTCCGCAAGGAAGACCTCGTGCCTCCCACTGCCTCGGCGGTCTTCCGACTAGCACCGATGTTGTTGTTCGGAGCCACAGTGTGTGTGGCGGCGTTTGTGCCGGTCATGCATGCATCGGCACTGCTGGCGTCCAGTGGCGATTTCTTCTTGCTCGTATATTTGCTGGCCCTGGGGCGTTTTTTTCTCTCCCTCGGGGCCCTGGACGGAGGAAGCGCGTTCGGCGGGATGGGTGCAAGCCGCGAGGCATTGGTTTCGAGTCTGGCTGAAGCTCCATTCTTGCTCGGGCTGGTGGCGGTGGCGATCCTGGCGTCCCGCGCTGATCTCGCGGGAATCGTCGCGTGGACTCTACAGCAAAGTATCTTCAACATATCTGCTGTACATATTCTGGCCTTCACGTCTCTAGCCATGGTGAGCTTGGCCGAAACGGGCCGCATGCCCGTCGATAATCCAACCACTCATTTGGAGTTGACCATGATTCACGAGGGAATGGTGCTGGAGTACTCCGGGCCCAGTCTGGCACTGATCGAATGGGCGAGCGCGATCAAGCTTCACGCAATGCTGGCGCTCCTGATTGGGCTGTTCGGCCCGTGGGGGATGGCGTCCGGCGACACCGTCTGGGGATTTGCCGTAGCCCTGCTCCTGTATTGCGCGAAGGCTGGAATTCTCATGGTCTTGCTGAGCGTGATAGAAGGCGCGGTGGCCAAGATGCGGATGTACTTGGTTCCCGAGTTCCTTGGTGTGGCTTCTGCCGTGAGCGCTCTTGCCGTGATTTTTACGATGCTGGCGAAAAGGTAGCGGGATGGACTTGGTAGGCATTGCGACCGGAAAGATCTTGAGCTCGTTTTCCGTCTTTCTGTTTCTCACCATTCTTCTACTGGCAGTTGCGCGCCGCATCTCGACCAGCGTGCTCTTGTTCAGCCTGCAATCCGCGGTCATCACGGCGGAGGTTCTCGCCACGGCATTTCAGGAAAAGCTGGCCGAGGCGTACGTAGTAGGCGCGCTGGTCCTCGTGATCAAGGTGCTTGCTGTCCCCCGCGCGTTCTTCCTCCTGGCAGACAAACTGAAAACCGTACGCGACGTGAAGGCTTCGACAACGCCGACGCAGTCGGTGTTTATCGCCGCAGCCATGATCTACCTTTCCTATGCAGCCGTTCATTCCTACGGCCAAGCCATGCACGTGCCAGACGACGCTCTGGCCGCGGCCGTCTCGCTGATTCTGACCGGGGCGTTCCTTATGGTCAGCCGCAAAAAAGCGCTCATGCAGATGCTGGGGCTGCTAGTACTGGAGAATGGCATTTTTCTGGCTGCGTTGATCACGACGTTTGGCATGCCCCTGGTCATCGAGATCGGAATCTTCTTCGACATTCTCATTGGACTGCTTTTGATGGGAATCTTCACGTTCCGCATTAGCGACACCTTCGATCATTTGGACGTGTCGAAACTGCGACGGCTTCGAGGCTGAGCGAATGCTGCTCCTGCTGCCATTGGCGATCCCGATACTCGGAGCCGGCATCGTTCTGATGTTCCGCAATCCACGCGTCGCCACTCGTGCGGCACTTTTGTTGGGAGGTCTGGAAATTGCCGCGCTGGGCGCACTTATCTGGCAGGTTCACGTGCGCGGCGAGTTACAAGCGGGACGCTATCTGCGCGCCGATGGCCTGAGTGCGTTCTTCCTGATGGGCATCGCGTTCATCTCGAGTCTCGTGCTGGTGTACGCCTCGGGATACCTGCGTCACATGGGAGAAGGACGATTTACTTCTCCGCGTTGGTTTTACGCCCTGGTGTTCATATTTCTCTTCACCATGATCAGCGTCTGCCTCTCCGCGAACCTCGGACTTCTGTGGATCATGATGGAGGGAACGACGCTGGCCTCGGCTCTGCTCGTGGGTTTCTACAACACGGAAGGCGCGGTCGAGGCCGGTTGGAAGTATCTGATTGTCTGCACAGTTGGAATTGCCTTTGCTCTGTTTGGGACGATCGTCTTATATCTCGCCGCCGTCAAGGCGGGCTTGAGTCCCGACATGGCGCTCGATTGGCTCTCGCTGATGAATGCTGCGCCTGGCGCAGCGCTGGATCCGCACTTATTGAAACTGGCGTTCGTTTTCGTCATCGTCGGGTACGGAACGAAGATCGGCTTCGTTCCGATGCATAGCTGGCTGCCGGATGCGCACACCGAAGCTCCCACGCCCATCAGCGCCTTGCTCTCCGCAGTGCTGCTCAACTGCGCCATGTATGCTCTGATGCGTTACGACGCAGTGGTTTCTCGCGCAGTGGGGCCGGCATTTCCCCATACTTTGCTGCTCATTTTCGGCGTGATGTCCATGGTTGTGGCCGGGCTGCTTATTTTGGTGCAACGGAACCTGAAACGCATGATGGCCTATAGCAGCATCGAGCACATGGGAATCATCGCCATCGGCCTGGGTCTGGGAGGGCCACTGGGACTTTTCGGCGCGCTGTTGCATACGTTCAATCACTCTGTCGCAAAGTCCCTGCTCTTTTTCAGCGCCGGCAACATCCGCCATAGCTTGGGGACGCTGCGCATAGATGGAATCAACGGCATGTCGCGCACCCTGCCCCAAACAAGCGCGGCATTGCTCGTTGGGAGCCTGGCGATTACCGGCCTGCCACCGTTCAGCCTGTTCATCAGCGAGTTTGCCATTCTGTCGGAAGCCTTCACGCAACAACGCTACCTTGTTGTGATTCCTTTCCTGATCGTGCTCTCCGTCGTATTCGGCGGCTTCGCCTACCATCTATTTGGCATGCTCTGCGGAGACCCGGTTCGGCACCCCGAGAATGCAAGACTCATCCCGTCCGAATACATAGTCATGGGGATCGCTGCTTTCTGTCTGTTGCTCTTCGGAGCGCGGATTCCTTATTTCTTCGGTCTCCTCTTACAGGAAGCGATGGCGGTATTGCGATGATGGAAAACGCTGGGGCGGCGGAACCGGATAGCAGGAGGCCTGCGGGGAAGTGATGCTCACGATTCCTCACACCGAGGATGGGGCTCTGGCGCGTCTCGTCGCTGTTTTCGGGAGCCTTGGTCCGCACCGCGAAAAGCGGATTCACTACATCTTTGATCTTGGAGTTCCCGATTACCGAGAGATCGTTTTGCCGGCTGGCGGTCCGATCGACTCGATCGCACTCCAGGCGCCGGCAGCAGCATGGTATGAGAGAGAACTCCACGACCAGTACGGCATCGAGATCGTGGGGCACCCCGATCTGCGGCCATTAATGTTTCACGATAACTGGCCAGACGGTGTATACCCAATGGTGGATCGTGCGAAAGACGTTCCGTGGGCAAAGCGAGAGTACTGCTTCTTGCAGGTTCAGGGCGAAGGCATCGCGGAAGTCGCCGTCGGCCCCGTTCACGCAGGCATCATTGAGCCGGGGCACTTCCGCTTCAGTGTGGTCGGTGACACGATTTTGCATCTCGAGTTGCGCCACTTCTACACTCACAAGGGCACCGAGAAACTTTTCGAGGGCAGCAGTGTGACCTCCGGAGTGATGGTCGCGGAATCGGTTTCCGGCGACAACTGCTTCGCTCACGCCGTGTGCTATTCGCAAGCAGTTGAGCATGCGTGCGGAACCGATGTCTCGCCGCGAGCCTCAGCCATTCGGCTGATTGGCCTGGAGCTCGAACGACTGATCTGCCACGTCTCGGATGTGGGTGGACTGTGTACCGACGTGGGTTTTGGTGTTGGCGCAGCGTATGCGATGCGCATCAAGGAATCACTGCTTCGAGCATCCGTAGACTGCTGCGGAACGCGATATTGGCGCGGGGTCGCGGTCCCGGGAGGTCTGCGAATTGATTTCGACTCCGGCAAGGTGCTCAAACTCGGACAAGCGGTCGCGCGGGCCTACGGTGAGTTTTCGGGAATTACGAGCATGATCCTGGACACGCCCTCCATTCAAGACCGCTTTGAAACGGCCGGAGTTCTCAGCCGGGAAGTAGCGCGCGACCTCGCCGTTGTCGGCCCGGTCGCGCGTGCCAGCGGCATGAAACTTGATGTTCGCCTCGACCACCCTTACGGGCACTACAAGAACTGCCAGTTCGAAGTTCCGGTCGGGGATTACGGAGATGTTATGGCCCGGGCGCAAATTCGGATTGCGGAAGCTGCCGTATCCGCACGGCTTATACAGGAAACCGTGAATGCCCTCCCGAATGGAGACCCGCTTGTTCCCGTGATTGCTCGAGGAGAAGTGCGGGGTTTTTCTGCCGTGGAATCGCCGCGCGGGGAGCTCTGCTACCGGTTGAATGGGCTCGATGACCGCCTTACTCGCTGTTATGTAAAGTCTCCATCGTTTCAGAATTGGCCCGCAATGCCTTTTGCAGTGGAGGGCAATATCATCGCGGATTTTCCGCTGATCAACAAGAGCTTCAACCTTTCCTACTCAGGGTGTGACCGATGATCGGTGATGTAATTGGGCAGAGCCTGCGCCAGCCGAACCGACTAGTCCCGGCCGAAGACTTGCTCGGGAATTGCGATGGCAGCCGCATGCCCGAGATTGTTGCAGATCGCTTGACGCCGGCCATCGCCCAGAGACTCACTGAAGTCTGCCCCACGGGGGCGTTGGGCATGGAGGAATCTGGAGGCCATGGCTGCCTGAGGCTGTCGTACGGTGACTGTATCGCCTGCGGGAGATGCATCGACTTTGGCGCAGGAGCCGTGGTGAGTGCGAAGCGTTTCACCTGGTGCGGCGTGACCAAATCGCAGCTCGTCCGCCTCTGGGATATCGGCCGCTGCGTGGAGATCACACCTCCCGCGCCAAGTTCGGATGAAGTGCGCGGACAAATCTACTCGTTTTTTCAAAGGGCGCTGAACATTCGCCAACTCGATGCTGGCTCCTGCAACGGGTGCGAGACCGAGATCACCGCCTTGACGAACCCGTATTACGATTGGGAACGATTCGGAATTCATTTGGTGGCGTCCCCGAAGCACGCCGACATGCTTCTGGTGACGGGGCCAGTCACTCGCAACATGGCCGGCGCCGTAAAGGCCACGTATGACGCGGTCCCCGCTCCCAAATTGGTGGTAGCCGTGGGAGCGTGCGGATGCAGCGGCGGAATTTTCGCTGGCAGCCACGCGATCGTCGGCGCGGTGGACGCGGTCATTCCGGTGGACGGATATATCCCGGGCTGCCCGCCGACTCCGGCGATGTTAGTGACCGGAATTCTAGAAGTCTTGCGGCGCCGGCCCACTTAACTTCAGTCGCGCTCCATTTATTCCGACAAGAGACCAGGGTGGCAGTGGGGGCCGATACTTACTCTGGGGTCTGGATTCGCATTCCGTCCAAGACCTCGTTGGATGGATGGAGGATGACTTCCTCTCGCTCCGAGAGACCTCCCAGGATTTCCACCATCGTTTCTGTTCGATGACCGATCTCGATAATTCTCCTCCTGGCCCGCCCGTCTTCAATGACGAAGGTGCTCCAGTCCTGTCCTTGCCGGAAGACAGCACTCAGGGGGGCCTTCAAAGTGCTGTCCGTCGACCAGATCACAATTTGCGTCTCTACCCGGTAGCCGTCCCCGAGCGGTCCCGGCGAATCCACAAAATCCGAAATGACGTTGACGCGCTGCTCTTCGACGCCCAGGGCGGACACCTTTGTGAAACCTGCAGGCTCGATTCGCCGCACGCGCGCACGAAGCGGATGATCTCCGCCCCATCCTTCGATCAGTACAGGCGCGCCCGGCGATATCTTGACGGCGTCGGTGGAAAGCACGTCCGTCACAATCTCCAACTTATCGGGTTCACCAAGAATCAACACCGGCGTACCGGCCTGAATGACGCGCTCGCTCTTCTCCAATATGCGGAGCACACTTCCCGCAATGGGAGACCGCAATTCGATCAGGGGCCTGGCCTGTTCGGGCCCAGCGTCGAGCCCCACCAGACCGGCGCGTGCGATTTTCACTTCCGAGGCGGCCACTTCGACGCTAAAGCGGGCGGCTTCGAGCTCTTCCCGGGCCGTAACATCGGCGTTCCTGGCTTGGTCGAGGAGCTGCGTGGAAATAACGCCATCCCGCGCAAGTTGCTCGGCGCGCTGCCGTTCGCGCTGCGCGAGTTCGCTGTCCTCGCGGGCGTGAGCCTCGTGAGCCCTGGCTCGCTGCAGGGCCGCCTCCGCGACGTCCACGCGCGCAAGCGCCTCCTGGCGCTCCCGCTGGCTGAGCGGAAGTGGGTCGATGCGGGCAACCACATCGCCCCGCTTCACTGGGTCGCCGTCTTCGGCGGCCACACGCATGAGCCTTCCGGGAACAGGGGCGGCAACGACAAAGCGATCACGGGCCCGAGTTTCACCTTCCTCTTCGATAATCACTTGAAGCGCACCGCGCTCGACCGGACGCGAGTCCACCAAGAGGGGTGAGGGGTACAACGCGAACGCGATGGCTGCGCTTGCGGCCAGAACGACAGCAACCCACAAGAGGCGCCGACGTGACCTTCGTGGAGGCACACTATTCTCCCGTCTTGAGGGCTGCAATCAAGTCCAGACGCCGAAGCCGCAGGTAGATCAACACCCCAGAGACGACCGACGCCAGCACGACGATCAGAGCCGCGACCAGGTAGGTCTGCCGGCTGATGACGAGCGGCATCCGATAGAGTTCGGACTGCATGATGTAGGTGAGCCAGGCACAGATTCCATATCCCATCAGCAATCCCAGCGGAATGGACGTGCCGGTCAGGAGCCCCTGTTCGCCCAGAAGCATTATTCCAACCTCACGCTGCGTGAAACCCAGTACGCGCAGGGAGGCGAGCTCATGGGCTCGTTCGGACAAGGAAATCCGAGCACCATTGTAAACGATGCCAAAGGCGATCACACAGGCGAAAGAGATGAGCGCGGTGGTCGAGATGTTCAAGCTCCGCGCTATGGTTGAGTAAAAGCTCGCCAGCATCGCCTCGCGAACCGCGACTCCGCTCACCGCCGGCGTGCGTTTCAGGGACGAGTACAACTCAGGAGCCACCTGGGAATCTATCGCCAGGTAGGCTCCAGAAATTGTCTGCCCCTCCTGCAACAGGCGGTTCAAGGCGCTAATGTCCATGTATGCCGAAGTGCCAATCAGATCATCCACCACGCCGGTCACCAACACTTGACGCACAGGTCGCTTGCCCTCCAGAATTTCGGCCGTGAGCGTGTCGCCCGGCAAGACACCCAGGAGCCGGGCCAAGCTGGAGGAGAGCAGCATTCCCTCCAGCGGCAGATCAACCGTCCGGAGGTTCCGATCGATTAGGCGGCGCAGTTCTCGCTCTCTGTCGAGACCGAGGATGCCCACACGACGTGAGCGGTGTTCGAATCGCAGCCGGGCGGGTACTGCGCGAAACGGTTCAACCCGCAAGACGCCAGGGAGATGCAGAATGGCATAGCGGGCGGAAGAACCAAGCGGCTCGTTGAGCGCCACGGCGACATCGTCACGTGCTGCCGTCTCGAACTCCACGCGTACCAAATAAGTGATGCCATCGTAGATGAAGAGCCCCACGACGAGGAGGGCGCTGGCCAGTGCCATTCCTATAGTGGACAGAACTGCCTTCCAAGGTCGTCGCTCCAGGCTGCGCACAATCATCCGCATGACAAGAGGGATGTGGCGCGAGAGCCCGGACCTTTCGATCAGACCTGGCCGGAAGCGCGCCGGCGCTTCCGGTTGCATGGCCTCCGCGGGGGGTAGCGCCACGACGGATCGCAATGCGCTCAGCGCGCCGAGGCATGCGGCCCCGCTGCTGATCCCGGCCGCCGAGAGAATGAGCTGCCAGGTGGGCGCAAAAAGCAGTTCGGGGAATCGATAGAACTCTTCATGGATGCGGGCCAGCCCCCGGCCCATCCACACACCCAACGGGGCCCCGGCCAGTGTTCCCAAGAGAACGGCAGCGAGGGCGAACTTCAAATAGTGCAGCGCGATCGAGGAGTTTCCGTATCCAAAAGCCTTGAAGAGCCCTATCGCGGCCCGTTGTGTGTGGATGAGCCGGGAGAGCACGATATGGATGAGGAATGCCGCCACGCCCAGGAAAATCGGTGGAATGAATATCCCGAGGGCTCGCTGGTGCACGATCTCGTTGGACAGGAACCGATTGGAGATCTGATCCGTCCGGCCATACGCGCCAAGCCCGCCATATGGCTCAAGCAGGGAATCGAGTAGCGAAATTACCTCCGCTTCGATCGCACCCGGAGCGAGAGATATGGCAACATCGTTGAATGCGCCTTCCATGTTGAAGGATGGTCCCAGTGCTTCGCGGCTCATCCAGAAAACGCCAAAGCGCTTGTTGTCTGGGAAAGCTTCCAGACCGCGAATTTCGTAAACGTATTCCGGCGAAAGCGCGATGCCCACGATATCCAGCGGTTCCCAGCGGCCATTGATGACGGCTCCGATGGTTTCACCGACGCGCAGGGCATTGGCCGTGGCGAAGGCTTCGCTGACGAGCACCTCGTCGCGCTGGCCCGGCTCGATGTAACGGCCTTGCCGAAGGTACAGATCGTTTAGGATCGGGATGCTGCGCTCCGGAATCGAAATCAGACGGCCCTGCGCCGGCTCCGGCAAACTGGGGATATCCAGATTGACCTCAACCACCACTCGGGTCTGGACCGAAGCAACCCCAGGGATAGCCGCGATCTGCGTGGAAATAGAGTTGGGCGCCCGTTTGAGATGAACGAAGACGTCGGCAAACCGATAGCGTGTGTAATACGTTTGCTGGGCGCGAGCGAATGATTCGTACGAGCTGCGCATGGCTACGTACGCTGCGATGCCGGAGGCAACCACCAAGGCGACCGTCACCACCTGGCCCCGCAATCGCCAGAGATCGCGTACCAGTTTCTTGTCGAGAACCATCATCGCCGGCTCACCATGCCAGTTCCGACGGCGCAGCCTTCCGCTCGTTGCGCTGGATATCCACAATTGCACCGCTGCTGATGCGAATCACGCGGTCCGCCATAGCCGCAATCGCCGCGTTGTGAGTGATCACCACGGTTATGGTTCCCAATTCCCGATTCACGCGCTCCAGGATTTCCAGCACGACTTTGCCGGTTGGGTAATCAAGCGCTCCGGTGGGCTCATCGCACAGAAGCACCTCGGGTCGCTTGGCCACGGCGCGCGCGATGGCCACCCGCTGCTGCTCGCCGCCGGAGAGCTGTGCGGGAAAATGATTCAGTCTTTCCTCAAGTCCCACCAATCGCAGACATTCACGCGGATCGAGAGGATGTTCCGCGATCTCTGTGACCAGCACGGTGTTTTCCAACGCCGTGAGGCTCGGAATTAGATTGTAGAACTGAAATACAAATCCTACGTGCTCGCGGCGGTAACGTGTCAGTTCCGCCGGGTCAGCCTCCGTGAGGTTGTGATCCAAATACCAGACTTGGCCGGAGGTGGGGACATCGAGGCCGCCGAGAATATTGAGCAGGGTGGACTTACCGCTTCCCGATGGTCCGAGCAAGACCACGAATTCACCGGGAAAAAGATCAAGATCCACGCCGCGCAGCGCATGGATATTCAGGTCGCCCATGCGATAGATCTTGGTGATCCCTCGGATGTGAAAAACTGGGTCGGGACGGCTTGCCCCACTTGGCTGCGCCGGTGAATTCCGTCCTAATGGACCAGCGTTGATCACGACGTAATGCTACGCCCGAGGGGCGCCATATCCTCCACTCTTTTTCATCGCCGTCCTATTTCGCTTGGAGTGATTTAATGTAGTCGGTCAGGTTTGCAATGCGCACTGCGACTTGATTCCCATCTGCTCGGTCCGTCATCCGTGAATCGGTTCCCCAGATGGGCATTTGAGCGGGGCCATGGGCGGGCAATACAACACCATTGCGGAGCACGTCGGTGACGTAGGACTCAGGAAATCGGCCAGCGTGCCGACGAGCCAGCGTGGTCAGGTCGGGTGGCGCTCTGTATGGCTCAGGGGCAGGGCCAGTTCCCTTGAGATCGTTTCCATGGCAGACCGCGCAATATTGCTTGTACAGTGCAGCCCCAGAAGAGCGACTAGGCTGAATTGATTCCAGGTACTTCACAAGGTTTTCCAGCCTCACATTTCCCCAGTCCACGTCGGCTTCAATCTGATGGAAGATGGGGCCCCAAATTGGCATCTCTCGGGAACCATGGGACATCCTTACTTCGTCACCCAGAATCGTTCTGCGCACACGGTTCGACGGGAACTGGCCTCCGTTGTTTCTAGCCAACATGGTTAGGTCGGGAACTTTAGTCTTCAAGGTTGGCGCCGCAGGGCCGCGGCCTTTGGCGTCAAGTCCATGGCAAGGGGCGCAATAGGCCCGAAACAAGTCTGGGCCTTCAAGCGAACGAATCAGTTGTTGGAATTTCTGCTCCGAATCTTGCATTGTCTGAGCGTGCGCGCTGCCCCCGTCAAGGGAAAGCCAGATCACTGCAAGACCTAGCAAAAGTCGAGTCCCCATGCTCATTCCCCTGTCTGGCATCAGGCCACCGCCTCCGGAGATCAAGACTTGCGGTGCTTGAAGAATTCGACCTGACGCAGGCGTTTCTTGGCCTCTTCGAGCGTCCTGTAAGGTCCGCCGAGATTCTTTCCCTTGCTCGACAATACTTGGTAGCCATTCTTTACTTTCACGATCATGGCCAGCTTCTCCGTGGGATGCCCAAAGGAAGCATCCCCAAGGCTAAATACGACTCAGCACCGCATTGTGGCCCAAAGGTCCTGGTCGAACAGACGGAATCCCTCTCCGCTCAATTGGTCCAGTCCGCCTGTCCGACCGGGACATGCGCCAAGACTAAGCAGCCGTAGGCTTGATGCGGATACTCCGAGCCTTGGCGACCTTCGGCATCGCCAGAACCAGCACTCCGTTCTTCAGGGTTGCGGTCACCTTGTCCGTTTCGACCTCCACGGGGAGATGGACGATGCGGAAAACCTGATCCGAGTAAAACTCAGAACGAACGGTCTTGCCTTTCTTTTGTTCCTTTTCAGTGGACTCGCGTTTGCCGGTGATAACTATCCGGCGAGGCTCCACACTGATTTCCAGATCTTTCTCGCTGAAGCCAGGCACTTCTGCCTTCAGCTCGAATGATTCGTCTGACTCGGTCAGTTCGGTGTAGATGGGACGAAACAACTCTCGCTCGGCCCTGAACCAGTTTTCGAGCTCGCGGCCAAACACTCGGCCGTTCCCTTCGAAGATTTGGAAGGCCCTGCGAGCAATCTCGTCAAAGGCAGCATCCATCTGATCCAGGAGACTTGCCGATGTGGACTTCTGCACTGGCAATGTCTGTTCCTTAGTGCGTTGTACAGCTACTGGAGTTGCGGCCATGTTTCTACCCCCATTCGATCTACCCGCCTCACCACATTCCCCGGACGCTTCACACGCCTCGATTGGCGGGGTTGGTGAAAGCTGGGCTGCGTTTCACACACACACCATCTCAGGTACCGCGTGAACGGACAGTGACTGCCATCACAAACATCTGTGAGCATGAATAGCTTTGGAGACGAAGCGAGTTCCGAGTCGATATTCTGTTCCGCCCGATCGAGACAGCACAGGGACAGGCACCAGGGGTTAGGCGGCTTGAAAAAAGGCCTGCTAGCTTCAGGCGTTACGCGAATCCTCGTCGTGCAGGGGATTATTCGCCTCGTGAGCCTCGCGGCACTCGAAGCACACAGACGCTTGGCACCAACTGCACGTCTCAATATGAGAGCGGCAGAAGTATCGCGAACATTCCGAGCACTGCTCTTGCGCCTTCTGTGAACAACCTGCGATCGCACAATTCATAGCGCCGATGCTATATGGCGCGCGAACGCACGTCTATCGAAAAGTTTCTCACTACACTGCGACTACGCGAACGAAGGGTGTAAGATTCCCACTTCGTTGGTGACTTGGGTCACTGCACTAGCATGTCGGCCGAGTCAGATTGCCTGTTCTCGTACTGCGGCGCTGAGGATCAGATGGATTGGAAGACGATTACGAAATCGAGCCGGGACTGGGCCATAGCTCCCAATTTGACGAACTATGAGGAGTCACGAAGTGCATTTTCCTGGGAAAATGCCCGACGCGAACTCGACGGCCTTCCCGAGGGGCAAGGACTGAATATCGCCCACGAAGCCCTGGATCGCCACGCGAACGGCGCTCGCCGCAACCATCTGGCCATTCGATGGCTCGGCAAGAACGGCGAGGTGCAAGATTATACCTATGCTGAATTGCGAGGTCTGACGAACCGGTTCGCAAACGTATTGCAATGTCTCGGGGTGAGCAAAGGAGACCGGGTGTACGTGCTGGCGGGCAGGATCCCCGAACTATACATCGCCGCCCTGGGCACACTGAAGCACCGGAGTGTCTTGTGTCCACTTTTTTCGGCGTTTGGCCCGGAGCCCATCCGGGCGCGGCTCACCATCGGTGGCGCCAAGGTTCTTGTGACGACGCAGTTGCTCTATGAACGCAAGGTGAAAGCGATCCGGTCATCTATGCCGTTCCTCGATCACATTCTGTTGGTTGGAGACGACCACAAGCCCACGTCCGTTCCCAACACAATTGATCTTCACCGTTCAATGGAACAAGCCGGGGATTCCTATACTATCCAGCCCACCGACCCGGAGGATACTGCGCTTCTGCACTTCACAAGCGGCACGACAGGAACGCCGAAGGGTGCCGTGCACGTCCACGGCGCAGTGATCGCCCATCACATCACCGGAAGGCTGGCGTTGGACTTCCATCCAGACGATATCTTCTGGTGCACTGCCGATCCGGGGTGGGTAACGGGCACATCCTATGGCATCATCGCTCCGCTCACGAACGGCATCACCAGCATCGTGGATGAAGGAGATTTTGACGCGGAGCGCTGGTACGGAATTCTCCAATCACAGAATGTCACCGTCTGGTATTCCGCGCCTACCGCGATCCGCATGTTGATGAAGAGCGGCTCCGGCATCGTTCGCCGATACGATCTTCGCTCGCTGCGCTTTCTTTCGAGCGTCGGAGAGCCCCTCAATCCCGAGGCAGTCGTATGGAGCCAGGAAGCTTTCGGGCTGCCCTTCCACGACAACTGGTGGCAGACGGAAACCGGCGGCATCATGATCGCCAATTTCGCTGCGCTGGATATTCGACCCGGATCCATGGGCCGTCCTGTGCCGGGAATCGAAGCTGCGATTGTGCGAACGGAGGAGGATGGCTCAGTGGAAGAGATCCTTGAGGCGGATATCCAAGGCGAACTAGCTCTCCGTCCGGGGTGGCCTTCCATGTTCCGAGCCTACTGGAATGAGCCCGAACGCTACAAGAAGTGCTTCGCCGGTGGGTACTATCTGACGGGTGACCTGGCCAAGCGGGACCGCGACGGCTATTTCTGGTTCATTGGACGCAAGGATGACGTAATCAAGACTTCAGGACACTTGATCGGCCCCTTCGAGGTCGAAAGCGCCCTGATGGAACACAAGGCGGTTGCCGAGTCAGGAGTGATTGGCAAGCCGGATCCCGTAGCTCTCGAGATCGTGAAGGCCTTCGTGGTGCTTCGCGAAGGCTACCAGCCGAGCCAAGTCTTGCAACGCGAATTGCTGGCGTTTGCGCGCACACGACTGGGGGCCGCCGTTGCCCCCAAAGAGATCGAGTTTGTGACGTCCTTGCCGAGAACACGCAGCGGCAAGATCATGCGCCGCCTGCTCAAGGCTCGGGAACTGGGTCTGCCCGAAGGGGACACCTCCACATTGGAAGCGCAATAAGTGTCCACGCCGACGATATCGGAACGCCCGCCGGTGGACCGCGACCACGGTCTATTCCTGCTTCGCGAAATGCTGCGAATCCGCCGATTCGAAGAGAAAGCGGCCGAGATGTACAGCCTGCAAAAGATTCGCGGATTCCTACACCTGTATATCGGGGAGGAGGCTACGGGCGTGGGGGCCATGCAGGCCTTTACGGCAGACGACGCTGTTGTGGCCACATACCGCGAACACGGACACGCGCTGGCGCGAGGCATGCCCGCCGGCACTCTAATGGCCGAGATGTTTGGAAAGGCCACAGGATGCAGTCATGGTCACGGCGGCTCAATGCACTTTTTTGACAAGAGTCGGCGCTTCTATGGCGGATACGCAATTGTCGGGGGTGGCCTCCCGATCGCCGCGGGCCTGGCTCTGGCCGACAAACTTCAAGGTCGGCCAGCCATTACGGCCTGCTACTTTGGAGATGGCGCGGTGGCCGAAGGCGAATTCCACGAATCCATGAACCTGGCCGCTCTCTGGAAGCTCCCTGTCGTTTTTCTCTGCGAGAACAATCTTTACGCCATGGGTACAGCATTGGCGCGCCATCAGGCACAAACCGATATCAGTTTGAAGGCCGGGTCCTATGGCGTGGCTTCTAGTGCCGTGGACGGAATGGATGTCCTTGCCGTCGAAGCAGCGGCACGGCAGGCAGCCGATTTCGTGCGCGGAGGGAACGGTCCTTATCTGCTGGAACTCCGGACCTATCGCTTCCGTGCCCATTCGATGGCCGATCCCGATCTCTACAGAACGAAGCAAGAGATCGAGGAATGGAAGAAGCGCGACCCTATCTTGCTGTTTCAGGCCCAGTTGAGAGAATGGAAGCTGCTCACAGACTCGGATGCCGCCCGCATCGACGAGGAGGTCAGTGCTGAAATTGACGAGGCTGTTCGGTTTGCGGAGGCAGGACCTTGGGAGCCTGCCGAGCAGTTGTTGGATGACGTCCAAGAACAAGGGCACGCCGCGCCGTGACCAAGATGACCTATCGCGAAGCGGTGCGGGCGGCCTTGAGACAAGCACTCCGAAGCGATCCCCATGTTTTCCTGATGGGAGAGGACGTGGGTCGCTATGGCGGGGCCTTTGCTGTAAGCCACGGCCTGCTGGAGGAGTTTGGACCAGAGCGCATCCGCGATACACCGCTCTCGGAATCCACGTTCGTGGGCGCCGGGATCGGGGCCGCCCTGGGTGGAATGCGTCCGATTGTGGAAATCATGACCGTCAACTTCAGCTTGCTCGCCCTGGATCAGATCGTGAACAACGCAGCGACGTTACGGCACATGTCGGGTGGGCAGTTCAATGTACCCCTTGTCGTGCGCATGGCTACAGGGGGAGGCCGGCAGCTTGCGGCGCAACATTCCCACAGCCTTGAAGGGTGGTACGCCCATGTCCCCGGAATCAAGGTTCTAGCGCCCGCGACCGTGCCCGACGCCTACGGAATGCTGTTAGCCGCTCTTCGCGAGCCCGACCCCGTCTTCATCTTTGAACACGCCACGCTGTACCCGCTCGAGGGCGAACTGAAGGAAGAAACAGGATCGATGGATATCACGCGGGCGGCCGTGCGCCGCCAAGGCCGCGATGTCACTCTCATCACGTATGGAGGATCGCTGGGTAAGACGATGGAGGCCGCCGGCCGCTTGGCCAAAGATGGCGTCGAGGCGGAAGTGATCGACCTGCGGACTCTTCGCCCACTGGATACGCCGACGATTATTGATTCCGTGGCTAGGACGCACCGTGCCGTGGTCGTGGACGAAGCCTGGCGCACAGGCAGCTTCGCTGCCGAAATCAGCGCACAGATCGTGGAGAAAGCCTTTGATGAGCTGGATGCGCCCGTCATGCGGGTGTGCAGTGAAGAAGTCCCGATGCCATATGCCAAGCACCTCGAAGAAGCAGCACTGCCGCAGGTTGAAGACATTGTCGGTGCGGCGAAACGGATCGTTTCCTAATGGCTCAGTTTGTAATGCCTCAGCTTGGGGCGGACATGAGTGCCGGCAAGCTTCTGCGCTGGCGCAAGAAGGTCGGAGACCGTGTGAAGCGAGGCGACATCATCGCCGACGTTGAAACCGACAAAGCAGACATCGAGGTGGAAGTCTTCAACGCCGGGGTGATTGACAAGATCCTCGTCCAGCCGGGAGAGAGAGTTCCGGTCGGGACTCCTCTCGCGATCATCAGTGAGGAGGGTGAAGCTGAGAAGGCTTCCGTGTCGCCTGAAGCGCTTGCGGGACCGCCACCGGCCGCCCCGCCGGCTCCAGTGCTACCACCCGTCATCCCGCTCAGGACAGTCCGGCTGCATATCTCTCCCGCGGCAAGAAAACTTGCCACCGACCATGGTATTGACCCTGCTGCCATTACAGGCTCAGGTCCCGGGGGCCGGATTACGCTGGAGGATGTTCAGCGGGCGGTGCAGGCGAAAGCAGCCCAGCCGGCGCCTGAAGCGGAAGTGGACCGCCAGACTCGCATGCGGCAAGCGATTGCCGCGGCGATGGCTAGATCCAAGCGAGAGATTCCGCACTACTACTTGAGCACCACCATTGACATGAACCGGGCAATGGCTTGGATTGCCCAGGCGAACCTCAAGAGGTCCGTCGAAGAGAGGCTCGTCTATGGCGTGTTGCTGCTGAAGGCGGTGGCCCTAGCCTTGCGTGAGACTCCTGAATTGAATTCAGTGTGGAGCGACGGGAAAGCGATCCCGAGCGCCGATGTGCATGTGGGCGTGGCAATTTCCTTGAGAGGCGGAGGGTTGGTGGCCCCGGCGTTGCATCATACGGATCGTCAGAGTCTGGACGAACTCATGAAGAATTTTCGTGATCTCGTTCAGCGCGCGCGTGCCGGCTCCCTGCGAAGCTCGGAGCTGGGCGATCCGACAATCACAGTCACCAGCCTGGGCGAGCAGGGGGTAGAAACCGTTTTCGGTATCATCTACCCTCCCCAGGTTGCGCTGGTGGGATTCGGCAAGCTCGTCGAGCGTCCGTGGTCGTTCGAGGGACAAATTGTTTCGAGGCCGGTCATCACAGCCACCCTTTCGGCGGACCATCGGGTCAGCGACGGGCATCGCGGCGGGCTCTTTCTCGCTGCGATCGAGCGAAAACTGCAAGCACCGGACACACTGTGACGAAAGAGAAGATTAGAGAGACCATCCTCCGGGCCCTTGGCCAGATCGCTCCGGAAGCTGACCTGGCGCAGATCAAACCGAATCTCAGGTTCCGCGATCAATTGGACATCGACTCCATGGATATGCTGAATTTTATTATTGCCATACACAAGGAGTTGAAGATCGAAATTCCGGAAGCGGACTATCCCAAGTTACTTACTTTAGATGACTGCATGGAATACCTAGCTTCTCGCAAGGGACCGGAGGCTAAGTAGCGCAGGGACCGGCACGTCGCTCATTAGTCTTGGTCTTTGACGCACCTCTTGTCAGACGGCCTCATAGACCTTGATCATGATCGCGACCGGCATCAACGCCCAATGTTGAACCTTGCTGGCTGGAATGTACTGTGATCTGTGTCACACCGCGCCGTCGTACCAGTCATACAGAATGTGGCCCCGCCAGACTACATAAAAGGCGAGGACCATCGCGAGGATGCCGCTTCTGGGGCGGCGGTCCCCCAATCGAGCGCCGGGGAGAAAAGTCATGGCTTCCAAACGTCTAATCTTCAAGTCTGCGGCCCGGGAGAAGGTTCTGAAGGGGGCCGCGGCTCTAACGGATGCGGTGCGCGTGACGCTCGGGCCCAAATCGAAGTGTGTGCTAATGGAGAAGAAGTGGGGGCGTCCCATCGTCTGCAATGATGGCGTCACCATTGCCAAGGAAGTTCAACTGGAGGACCCGGAGGAGAACCTGGGCGCGCAAATGATGCGCGAAGCGGCGGAGCGCACCGGGGACGCCGTGGGCGATGGAACCAGCACGTCTACCATTCTCGCGCACGCGATCTTCGCCGAAGGTCTACACAACGTGGCGGCAGGCGCCAGCGCGGTGGAGCTAAAGCGCGGACTCGACCGAGGATTGCGCGCGGCCATCCAATGCTTGCACAGCTTGTCTCGGCCCGTGGCCAGCCGAAAGGAAAAAGCACAGATCGCCACAGTATCGGCACACAACGAACCGGAGATCGGAGAGCTCGTCGCCGATGCCATGGAGAAAGTCGGGAAGGACGGAGTGGTCACGCTGGAGGAGGCCAAGGGAACGGAGACGTCCCTGGAGGTGGTCGAAGGCATGCAGTTTGACCGCGGTTACCTGTCGCCTTACTTCGTGACGGATGTGGAGAAGATGAACGTGGTGCTAGAAGACCCGCTGATTCTCATCCATGAGAAAAGGATCGCTAATCTCAAAGACCTTCTTCCGTTCCTCGAACAGGTGGCCAAGTCCGGCCAGCCGCTCCTGGTGATCGCCGAGGACGTAGAAGGAGAGGCGCTGGCCACGCTGGTCGTCAACAAGATTCGTGGTGTCCTTTCCTCGGCGGCCGTGAAGGCCCCGGGATTTGGTGACCGGCGCAAGGAGATGCTGCAGGATATCGCTGTCCTGACCGGAGGGAGCGTCCTGGCGGAAGAACTGGGACAGAAGATTGAAAACCTTCAGATCAGCGAACTTGGCCGGGCCAAGCGAGTTCTGATCGACCGGGAGAAGACGACGATCGTACAGGGCGGCGGCACGAAGAAGGCAATTGAAGGCCGCTGCAACGAAATTCGCAAGCAGATCGAGGAGTCCACCTCCGACTACGACAAGGAAAAGCTGCGCGAGCGGCTGGCCAAGCTGTCCGGCGGTGTGGGTGTGATCCGGGTGGGGGCCCCATCGGAAACCGAGATGAAGAATCGCAAAGAAGGTTTCGAGGACGCCATCAGTGCCACCAAGGCGGCCATGGCGGAAGGGATCGTGCCCGGAGGGGGCCTGTCCCTGCTCCGCGCTATCGAGGCCGTCGAGCGTGCAGAAACCCAGTGCTCCGGCGACGAACGAACCGGGTTGCTCATTCTCAAGCGAGCGCTCGAAGCGCCAACACGGCAGATTGCTGAGAACTCCAACTTTGACGGCGGCGTGGTCGTAGACCGCATGCGCAAAGGAACCGGCAACTTCGGATTCGACGCGGCCAGGAGCGAATATGTGGACCTGGTCGAAGCAGGAATCATTGATCCCACGAAGGTCGTTCGCCTGGCCCTGGAGAATGCGGTTTCGGTGGCCGGCGTCCTGCTGCTAACCGAGGCCACGCTCACGGAGGTGCCTGAGCCAAAGGCGAAGCACGCGGCAAATCACGAGATGTCTGGGGAGTGAGGGATGACGGAGGAAGGGTGACGGAGCATCTGTGGATTGGAGGAACGCATGAACATCCTACTGGCCATCGACGATTCCAAATTTTCTGAAGCGGCGACGCAGGCCGTGATCGCTCAGGCGCGACCGAAGGAGACTGAAGTGCGGGTCTTGCATGTCGTTGAACCAACGCTTGCGGCCTACGGAGGCATCGAGGGCGGGTACGTCGTGGACTGGCAGGCTGTAACCCAGGAACAGCGCGCCGAGGCCGAGTCGCTCGTCACGCGTACGGCTAAAGCATTGCGCGATGCGGGATTCCAGGTGACGACGATCATCGAGACAGGCGATGCCAAGTCAGTTATCATCGATACCGCCGCGAAGTGGCCCGCGGATCTGATTGTCATGGGTCCGCACGGACGCAAAGGGCTGGAACGCTTCCTCCTGGGAAGCGTATCGGAGGCAGTCGCGCGCCACGCGCCGTGCTCGGTGCAGATCGTGCGAATTCCGAAGAGGTGAAATGGCTGCGCTCAGAGAGAAACAAACATGAAATTCGGCGTGCTGGCACTGGACTACGATGGAACTATCGCCCGCGATGGATGGCTGGATCCTGAGGTCAGAACCGCTATCACTGAGGTCCGCGCGGCTGGTATCGCCGTGGTCCTGGTAACCGGCCGCATCCTGGCCGAGCTGACGCAGTTCGCGGGCAATCTCCAGTTCGTCGATGCAGTGGTGGCGGAAAACGGAGCCGTTCTCTCCTTTCCCAACGGAAACACAAGGGTGCTCGGTCGTCCAGCGCAGGACATTTTCTTCGAAGAACTTCGTCGCCGGGAGATCCCATTCAATGCGGGGCAGTGCGTTGTGGAAACCGACGCCGCATGGGCTCCGCAAGTCCTGGCGGTCATCAGGGAGTTGGAGCTGCCACTCAGCATGTTTTTCAACCGGGGCCGCCTGATGATGCTCCCGCAGGCCATCAGCAAAGGCATCGGCCTGCGTGAAGCGCTGACCGTACTTCGTCTTTCGGCTCACAACGCCATCGGGATCGGAGACGCGGAGAACGATCATGACCTCCTCGCCACATGCGAATTCGGAGTCGCCGTCGAGTGGGGCAGCGAGGCTTTACAAGAGACTGCGGACATTGTCTTGCCGGGAGTCGGACCGAGCGCCGTGGCGCCCTACATCCGGCGGATAGCCAAGGAGATGCGGATACCCCAGGAACGCGTCAGCCGATCGCCCTTGGTGCTGGGCACTGGGGAGGATGGCCGTCCGATTGTCCTGGCCTTTCGCAGCCGCAACATGCTGATCGCGGGAGAGCCGCGGTCGGGCAAGTCCTGGGTCAACGGCTTGGCGTGCGAACAACTCATTCTTCAAGGCTACAGCGTCTGTGTCATCGACGCCGAAGGTGACTATCGCACCTTGGAAACGCTGCCCGGCGTGGTGGTGTTTGGGGGCGAAATCCCACCCCCTGAACTGCCGGACCTGACTCGGGTGCTCCGCCACCCCAATATGAGTGTGGTTGTCGATCTTTCCCACGTCCCGTACCGGGAAAAGGTCGAGTATCTAAAGACGCTCTTGCCGATGCTGGCTTCACTCCGACGAACCACCGGTTTGCCCCATCGGATCGTCGTTGATGAGGCTCATTATTTTCTTCATGAACCTGACGTCCGAGAGTTATTGGACCTCGACTTGGGGGCGTACACCCTGGTCACCTATCGTCTTTCCGATCTTCATCCTGATCTTCGCGCAGCCATCCAAGGAATTATCGTGAAGCGTACGACCGATCCCCACGAAGTCCACACCTTGGCGGCAATGGTGGGCGAGTCGGACGCCGAATCGGAATGGAAAGCAATCCTCGGCGGGTTGGACGTTAGCGAAGCAATTCTTCTACCGGGAGTCGGAGAAAGCGAAGGAAGGCGGTTGCGATTTCGACTCTTGCCCAGATTGACGACGCATGTTCGCCACAAGGCGAAGTATCTAGATGTGCAGCTCATGGAGGGACTCGGATTCGTGTTCACGGATTGCGGCAGAGCCGTCGGTCCTCCAGTTCGGACATTGAAGGATTTCGTCTGCGCGCTGGAGACTCAGCCCCTTGCCGTGCTGGAGGGACACGCGCGGCGGGGCGATTTCTCACGATGGATTGCGAATGTGTTCCACGACCATGTGCTGGCCTCGGCCGTACGAAAGGTGGAACAGCGATACCGACTCGGCCACACACAAAACCTTTACAGCTCATTGGCGTATTCCATCGAAGAGCGATACGAACTCCCTCCTGATCTCCGCCAAAAGAGAGAAGTAGCGCTCAGTGCGGCGGCGTTCAAGACTTCGGCCTAGAATTGGATCGTCGGCATTGGTCGTCGATACCATGGTGCCGTTCGTTTGTGACTGCGGTCACACCTCTGTGTCACACAGGTCGCGTGTCTGAATTGGGACAAGGATTATGCTGATCCTGGGAATCGAGGCGACACTATGTCGAGAACTCGGAAAAGTAGCATGATGTTTGCGGCACCCTCAATCTCATCTCTTCTCCACCTTCCATGGCCCTTACTTACTGTGTATGTGGATACCAATCCGAGTGCCAAAGACAACATGGGGTCTGTTCCTGGCTACCTGACTTGGCTGAGGACGGAAGCCAAGTCAGCACCTCAGGCTGTACCAGCCAACGAGCGACAAGTGCTCCGCGAACAACTCGATCGGGTCGAACAGTTTCTGCGGGACAACGGAACGCAACAGCGAGGTTTCCTGATATTTGCCGGTCCCACTACCTGGGAACCAATATCTCTCACCGTTGACCTGGAAAACGAACTTCGCTGGGGAAGGCCGGCGTTATCGCAATTGCTGTGGCTCACCAGTGAATACAGACCATACGGCATCGTAGTCGTGGACCGGCACGGTGCACGTTTTCTCCGGTATTGCCTGGGAGAAATTGCGGAGGTGGGGCAGAAGAAGTTCGGGATCGACATCTCTCAGTGGAAAAAGAAGGACCAAGGACACGTGACTCTACCCGGAACCAAGAAGACCCGCGGGTCTCAGCGAGATGTTTTTGCACATCGCATGGACGCTCAATACGCACGCTTGTGTAAGGCCCTTGCACAACAAGCGACGAAGCTTTACGGGAAAGTAGGCCTCGCCGCCGTCTTCTTGGTTGGTTCCAATCGCTTGGTCGGCCCCATCCAGGCGGCATTCCCGAAAGAATTGCGGAACCGGGTTGTGTTGATCGAGGAAGACCTGGGCAGAGTGTGGTCGCCCACGCTGCCGCATCTCCTTGAGCCCAGGATTGCGAAGTGGAAGCGCCGACACGAGATGGAGCTCGTGAATACGTTGCTTGGCAGCGAGCGTGGCGCTGTCCTCGGCATCGACGAGACACTCGCTCAACTCCAAAACGGGGGGATAGGCACACTAATTCTGGCGCGCGATTTCGACTCCAGCCTCCGGCAATGCGCCAGGTGTGGATTAACGAACCGATCCTCTGATCCCGCGTGCCCTGCGTGTGGTGGTGAATGGAGGAGTACAACGCTTCGAGAGGTTTTTCCTGAACTGGCTTGGTCTCATAAAACAAAAGTCCAGGTAGTAACCGGCGAAGCGGCAACGAAATTGAGCACACTAGGCGGAATGGGAGGTTGGCTTCGCCAATCCAAACGCGGCGAGCTGCCGTGATTACGTGCTGGCTTACACATTCAGCAGGCCGGTTAGGCTCAAATGATGCGATCCGAACGCGACAAGAAGAAACGCGGGAAGATAATCCCGAACGAATCTTTCCAGGGCTTCGTCGAAAAGCCTTTGTGGGGGCTGAACATCGTGGAACTCGCCGGGCACAACCTGGAGGCACACGGCCGGGAAGAGGTCAATCGCCTGCTCCAGTCCGGCTGGCTTCTGCTCCACATTTACACGCTAAAGTACCCGGAGGACGGCGTTTGGCGGGAGCGCCCGATGGCCATCCTGGGGAGGCCGAAGGATGGGCGCGAGCAACCCGGCAAGGAATCGCGTTAGATCAGAATTCATTAGGGGGTCCGATCATGCAACTTCCACTGCAGATTACGTTTCGGAACATGGAACCATTGGTAGGTGTTGAAGAATCTATCCGCGCGGAGGCAGAGAAGCTGGAGACCTTTTATAGCCAAATTATGGGCTGCCGTGTGGCCGTCGAGATTCCACACGGGCATCACAAAAAAGGAAATCGCTATCACATACGCATCGACCTCACCTTGCCCGGGAAGGAGCTGGTAATCAAGCACGAACCAGGTTTGAGTAAAGGGATTCGGCAGGCGGGCGGCGCGGAGATGAAGAAGCGCCTGGAGGTAAGAGCGCCGCACCGGGATCTTCACTTGGCGATCCGGGATGCGTTTAAGGTTGCTGGCCGCCGCGTGCAAGACTATGCGCGCCGCCAGCGGGGTGATATTAAAACGCATGAGGCTCTTTCAATCGGGCGTGTCAGCAAACTCCTGCCCGGGGAAGGATATGGTTTTCTCACCACACCCGACGGGCGGGAGATCTACTTCCATGAACGGAGTGTCTTGAATCGCGGCTTTCGTCGTTTGAAAGTCGGGAGCGAGGTGAGATTCGTGGAGGAACAAGGAGAAAAAGGACCGCAAGCAAGCACGGTGCGAATTAGCGGTAAGCGGCCTTTCCGCAAGGTGACGGGAAAAACGGCAGCCGCAGCAGGATAATTCTTGACCCTGGACGCAGGCTGCCCTTGGTGACGCTGGTGTTCGGATGTATGGAACAGTTCCGTACGCTGAATCCGATTTGGCAGACGCTCCTGGCGACTTGCTTTACCTGGGGTGTCACCGCGTTGGGTGCATGTGCCGTCTTCCTCACTCAACAAGTCAGCCGCAGGGTGCTGGACGGGATGCTTGGATTTGCCAGCGGCGTGATGATTGCGGCCAGCTACTGGTCGTTGCTCGCTCCAGCTATCGCTCTGTCCAAAGACCTGGGCCTTTCTTCCTGGTATCCGTCCACTGTGGGTTTTCTCGCTGGCGCACTCTTCCTCTGGACCTCCGACCGTGTGTTGCCTCATTTGCACATTGGATTCCGCTTGGAAGAGGCCGAAGGGATCCGTACCGGTTGGCCGCGGAGCACCTTATTGGTTCTGGCCATCACCCTCCACAATATTCCCGAGGGGCTGGCCATAGGCGTCGCCTTCGGAGCAGTAGCCGCCGGTCTCCCGTCATCCAGTCTCCCCACGGCTGTAGCGCTGGCGGTTGGCATCGGTCTGCAGAACTTCCCGGAGGGGCTCGCAGTGGCAGTGCCGCTGCGAAGGGAAGGAATGTCGCGACTCCGGAGCTTCTGGTACGGGCAGCTTTCAGCCGTAGTAGAGCCTATCGCGGGTGTGCTTGGCGCCGTCGCTGTGCTGGCAGCACGCGAACTGCTGCCTTATGCGCTGGCGTTTGCAGCGGGGGCGATGATTTTCGTCGTTGTCGAGGAGACGATTCCCGAGGCGCAACACGAAGGCAATACCGATCTGGCGACGATCGGCGCCATCCTGGGCTTCACTGTCATGATGGTGCTGGACGTCGCACTGGGGTGAGTCGCGCCGCGACGTGTGCCATGTTTGTGACGCCGCTCATAGGCCGCCGAGACTCCCCTCACAGCCGCACACCTGGAAAGAGCTAAACTTGACCTGAAAGCAATGAAGGGACTGAGGCGAATGATTGGGGAACCCGTTGTTTTCACAAACAGAACCGAAGCCGGTCGGACTCTGGCACGGCAGCTCGGGGAATATCAAGAACGCACAGATGTAATCGTGCTCGGCATCCCGCGCGGGGGTGTGCCAGTGGCCTTCGAAGTGGCCGCTGCCTTGCACGCTCCTATGGACGTGTTTGTGGTGCGAAAACTCGGCGTACCCGGGCAGGAGGAACTTGCCTTTGGGGCCATTGCCAGCGGGGGAGTGAGGGTCTTCGATGCAGAGGTTGTCCAAGGGCTGGGAATCTCCGATCGGGACATTGAGATTGTTACCGCGGAAGAAAGAAAGGAGCTGGAACGCCGAGAGCGTACCTACAGGGGCATGAAACCGCCCCTGAACGTCGCGGGCATGACGGTCATCGTTGTGGACGATGGCATAGCCACTGGCTCGAGCATGCGGGCTGCTATCGCGGCTTTGCGGCAACTCAAACCGGCGCGAATTGTTGTCGCCGTCCCAGTGGCTCCGGTGTCCACGTGTAATCGTCTCAGAAAAGAGGCGGACGATGTCGTGTGTGTGTACATGCCGGAATCCTTCATGGCCATCGGTCAGTTCTACGAGGACTTCTTGCCGGTCGGCGACGAGGCAGTTGCCGACTGTATGCGGCGGACCCCGAAGTCGTCTGTCCACAAGGCTGGATGAAACTTGCTTTGAATAGTAAGGAGCTGCTTGCTCATGATTCCTGGCCGGAACACGGAGAGGGACAGTGTCGAGAGAGAGCTTTCCCTTGACGTCGACGAAGTGGAGCTTGCAGGCACGCTCGGTCTCCCGACGAACCCGAAAGGATTGGTGCTATTTGCCCATGGAAGTGGGAGCAGCCGGCACAGTCCGCGGAATCGCTACGTTGCGGGCGTTCTGCATTCCCGGGGAATCGCTACACTCCTGTTTGATCTCCTGACTCCTCAAGAGGAGTCTGCCGACCAGCGGACGGCCGAACTTCGCTTCGATATCGCCCTTCTGGCCAGGCGATTGAGCAGCGCCACTCGTTCGATCATGCGCCAATCGGACGTGCGACACCTCAAAGTTGGCTATTTTGGCGCCAGCACCGGCGCTGGAGCAGCGCTTGTGGCAGCCGCTGAATTTCCGGAAAATGTAGCCGCAATCGTGTCGCGCGGTGGCAGGCCGGATCTGGCAATGGAGGCCCTTCGCTCGGTCCAGGCGCCCACACTGCTGATCGTGGGCGGAAACGACGAACCGGTGATCGAAATGAACCGCCAAGCTCTGGCAGAGCTGGGTTGCCCGGAGAAGAAGTTAGTCATCGTTCCGGGGGCAACCCACCTATTCGAAGAGCCGGGGACACTGGAGGAAGTGGCACGGCTTGCTGCCGAGTGGTTTAGTCGGCACCTTGCACCCGCCAGCCGGCGTCAGACTGAAGCGTCAGTGCGTCGGTGACGCCGCCTGGGGCCTCTGAGCCCGATGGGACAATCTAGTGAGAGGCACGCCATGCTGCGCATGAAGAAGATTCTTCTTCCGGTGGAGTTCCAAAATCCGTCGTTGAGTGTGGTTCATCAGGCTGCGGCGCTCGCCCGCCACTTTCATTCCGAAATCATCATGCTAAATGTAGTGACGCCCCTGAGCTATTCCGCCGGTACCTTGGAGGGCGGTTATGTGCCCACCGGCCGGGAGGATTTGCTCGCGGAACTCATCCGTCAGGCACAGAAGGATCTGGACCAGCATTTGAAGCCGGAGCTCAAGGGCCTGGCCGTAGAACGCATACTGCGGAAAGGTGATCCCGCCCTTGAAATCGTGCAGACAGCTCGCGCCCTGGACGCGGATTTGATTATGATGCCAACTCACGGCTACCGGGGATTCCGGCGCTTTCTTCTGGGCTCTGTAACGGCAAAAGTCTTGCACGATAGCGAAATCGCAGTCTGGACTGGCGCCCACCTGGAACAAGACCCGGTGCGCGAGTTCGCCGTCCGCAAACTCATTTGCGCCGTCGACTTGAGTCAACACAGCCGCAACACCGTGTCCTGGGCGGCGCAAATGGCCACTGCATTCGACGCACAGCTCACACTCGCTCACATCACCGCTGGGCTGGCGGCCTCCAGCCCGGCTGGACCTCATATCCTCCCCGCATGGAAAGAAGCGCTCGTCAGTATGGCTGCTAAGCAGATCGCCGATCTGCAGACGGCGATGGGCACCAAGGCGGAGGTGATCATCGACAGCGGGGACGTGGCGAAACTATTGAACCGAGTGGCGCTGGAAAGGACAGCAGACCTGCTGGTGATGGGTCGTAATCCGTCCACCGGCCATTTGAGAGGCACAGGCTACGGCATTATTCGCGAATCCCACATTCCTGTCGTGAGCGTGTGCCGGCCACAAGAAAACAAACCATGAGCTTGAGAGCTTCAAGAATTGCTCGTTGACAGTCAGGACCAGCAAGTCATTCACCACAACCACGAGCGCTCGAGTGTATCGGTGGCTTCAAGCGCCCGTGCGGGTCGGTGCCGTGCTCACCACACGTTCCGCCGGCGTAAGCGGCAAGCCCAGAGCCTCCGCCACAGCCGGATGCGTGATCTTGCCATCATGGATGTTGAGGCCGTCGCGCAAACAACGATCTAGCACCATAGCTTGCTTCCATCCGTGGTTTGCCAAGGCCAGAACGAAAGGAAGTGTCGCATTGTTGAGGGCGAAGGTGGACGTGCGCGCGACTGCCCCGGGCATGTTGGTCACGCAATAGTGCACTACGTCGTCAACGACATAAGTTGGTTCAGCATGCGTCGTGGGACGGCTGGTTTCGAAACAGCCTCCTTGATCGATGGACACGTCCACGACCACCGCGCCTGGTTTCATGGTCTTGACCATCTCCGATGTCACCAATTTCGGCGCAGCAGCGCCGGCTACCAGCACTGCGCCGATCACCAAGTCCGCCTTGACGACGAGCCGTTCGATCGCATTGCGGGTCGAGAACACGGTTCCCACCGATGCGCCAAAATGGTCGGTCGCGCGACGCAACGCCGGCATCGAGCGATCCACAACGGTTACATTTGCCCCCATCCCGACCGCAATGAGCGCCGCGTTCGCACCTACAACACCAGCCCCCAGGATGACCACGTCCGCGGGCGGGACGCCCGGCACACCCCCCAAGAGAATACCCCGCCCGCCGTGCGCCTTTTCCAGACAGGACGCACCCACATGTGGAGCCATGCGTCCGGCGACTTCGGACATCGGCGTCAGCAGAGGCAAGGAACCATCAGGGGCGGTCACGGTTTCGTAGGCAATGCAGGTCGCGCCACTGCTCTGAAGCTCGCGAGTCTGCTCAAGATCAGGGGCCAGATGCAAGTACGTGAACAAGACTTGGCCGGGCCGTAACCCCTTGCGCTCTGCGACCTGCGGCTCTTTCACCTTGACCAGCATGTCTGCGATTGCAAACACCTCGTCGGGCGTGTCAACGACTCGGGCGCCTGCCACCTTATAAGCTTCGTCGGAAAGGCCGGCACCGACGCCCGCCCCCTTCTGCACGACGACCTCATGGCCGCTGTGGACTAGTTCGCGCACGCTCGAGGGAATCAGCCCGACTCGATACTCATGAACTTTGATCTCTTTTGGAACACCGACTCGCATCCCAGCCTCCGGTCAAACTCTTTGTCTCTAGCCTCGACTGACGCAAGAATCATGGACGGTACAACGATATCGCAGAAACCTCGCTGGCCGGATGAAGTCCACTTGGCTCAGATCAAATGTGTCGGGTGTGATTTCGAACTGTCCGGTCCGGTGATTTCTTCCCCGGGCCGGTCGTCGCGGGCAGGCTGATCCGTACAATGAATCACGCGATCGTAGGCGTCCTTGATCAAGTCATTGAGTGGGAGGACCGTGCCATTGACGCGTCGTTCCTCTAGAAGGTCCAAATCAACATCGGAGATGATCATCTGCTCCTGGTTGACATTGCCCTCTGCCGCGATCCCGTCACGCGCAAAGAAGTAGTCCGAGGGCGTCAGAATCGCCGCTTGGCCGTAGTGGGTGGCCATGTGAGGCACCTCGGGAAGATTGCCTACAGTGCCCGCCATCGCTACGTAGATTTGATTTTCGCTCGCGCGGGCTTGGGCGCAATAACGGACCCGGCAAAACCCTTGGCGCTCATCGGTGCAAGAGGGAACAAAGAGAATTTGAGCTCCAGCTTCGGCCAGCACCCGCGCCGCTTCGGGGAATTCAACGTCATAGCAGACGAGAATCGCGATCTTGCCGAAGTCCGTATGGTAGATGTAAAACCCGTGGCCCCGGCTCATTTGGTAGGCCACCTTTTCCGTGGCTGTCAGATGCACTTTCTTCTGACGGAATACCAATCCGTTTGGCGTAAATAGATGCGCCGCATTGAACAATTGGCCTTCTTGGATCACGGGGTGCGTCCCGCCAATGATGTACATGCGGCTTTCCTTTGCCAGCCGCTTGAACAGTTCCTCATAGTCCCCAACCATTTCGGCAAGACGGCGCACCGCACGAGCTGGAGCGGGTTCCCGCAAGTAGCCCAGAAGCTGCATCGTGAAATACTCGGGAAACAGCACGAACTGGCTGTTGTATTCCCGTGCGCTGCGGACGAAGAATTCGACTTGAGTGGCGAACTCCTCAAAGCGGCTGATAGGGCGCAGCAGGTATTGCATCGCCGCGATCCGCACTCGAGGCGGCCGCGTGCGCTCGGGAATGGTCCCATCCCGAAATTCCGAAGGCTCTCGCGGCCTGCTGACTTGCAATCCCACTGAAGCCACGTATTCGGGGTTCAGCCATTCCAGCAGCGTCGCGAAGCTGCGAGACTCGGCGTCTTCCAGGTAGTCCGGGACGACGTCCAAGACCACCAGCCCGTTTGCGAGCTGGAAACTTAGCGTCGGGTCCCTTCGCTTGCCTGCCACCACCTCGGCCACGTATTCCGCCGGAGACATCTCCTGAGCCACCTGGGCGTAGCCCGGAATCCGACCACCCGTCAGCAAGCGCTTCAGTCCGCGCTCTCGTATCATCCTCATGCGCGCCTGATAAAAGAGCGACCCGACGCCGTGCCGGCGTGCGAGCGGGTCCACGCACATATCGGCCCCGTACAGGGTCTTGCCAAGCGGGTTATGAGTATCAAAGGTGCCGCGCCCTGTGATCGCCGACCATTTTGCCGACTCGGCGTAATCGTCCCAATCAATGATCAGTGAACTGGACGAGCCCACCAGTCGCCCGGCTTCGTCCACCGCTACGAGCTGACCTTCGGGGAATACATTGAGGTGCTTCCCGAGCTCGGCGGATGTCCATGACGGCCCTTCCGGATAGACTCGGCGATGGAGGTCCACAACCGCCGGCAGGTCCTCCTGAGTCATCCGTCTTACGACAATGCCGTGGTTATTGGCGGCATCCTTCATTGGCGGCACCCGCTCTTTTATACCTTGGCTTGGACGATCATAAATTGACGCAGGTCAGCATTTGATGTGACGCCGGTCACCAAGCTAGGGCAGCAGATGCACACTAGCGTGTTTAATGCGTCATCGCAATCCGGCACTCGGCTTCGGCAAAGCTATTCAGTGTATTGATGTTCCGATTATTCGTCGAGCAGATAGGGCACGGTGGTACTGAACCGTCCGGCAGAGATCGACTGCGGCCGCTGTCGGAATATCCGCCTCAGAAGGTATCGCGACGGACGAGCACCCCGAACTGTGTCCCTAGCCTGGCATCCTCAGGGACATCGGGCCCAGCGAGGTCGGAGGCCCAAATTTTCTATTTCTGAGCCTCTCTCTCCCGCTTCGATTCTCCTTCCCCACGCCCATGAGTACTGGCCGTGTCCCGCTCCTGGCGCGCCCAACAAGACCCGACAAGAGTTGACTTGACCTGGGGCGCGGCGTATTATCCGCGTTAATTGCAAGCTGAGGACAGGATCATTCGCCGATGGATACTGCCAGCACCGTTCGTGCCATCGCTGAAAGCGCGGTGTCGCTTGAGCAAGTGCGCAAGAAGGATCTGCGCTGCGGCGATCGTGTGCTGGTTCGGACCGGAAATTCCTCTTACACCATTTGGGTACTGGCCGACGATCTGTATTGGGTTTGGGGCGGTTGGTTTGACCGCAAGGGCGTAGCGCCGCAGCGCGTGACCATCAAGGGCTGCACCTGGGGCGGCAGCGCACTCAAGTGCGACGTCGTCGCCGCGCGCGGACTGCGCTTGGAGTTTGGGAATTGCGTGCTCACTACGCCGATCCAGGAGGTTCGCGTGATTCGAGCCGCTTGGAGAGCGTCCGCCGCGTGCAGCCCGATCGCCGCGGTGCCGCTGAATCACTGGGCGACGGGTTGAGACTTCTCATGGCTTATGGCTCGATTCTCGGGATGAGGAGGTTTAGCTAGCACCCAAACCGGGCCGGATTTCGGCAGCAGATCCGGCTTGGGCGCTATTCAGGACTGGTCGGCGCACCCAGCCCGCGTCAACCAATGAGCGACTCTGCACCACAACGCGCGCGCGATGCCGTGGTCCAGGATCTCACCGGGACCACGGTAGGGCGTTTCGTCATCCGCCGTCTGCTCGGCCAGGGCGGAATGGGCCAGGTCTATGAGGCCGAAGATACGCGGCTGAAGCGGCCGGTGGCCCTGAAACGCATGGCCCCGCAACTGCGCGCCGACGAACATTACCGGCGGCGGTTCCTGAAGGAAGCCGAGTGCGCTTCGCGTCTGAACCATCAGCACATCGCTGGAATCTACGACGTATTTGAGCAAGAGGGCGAAGTGTTCCTGGTCATGGAATTTGTGGCCGGGGAGACCATGCGCCAGCGGATGCAACGCCCCTTCCCACTGGATGAAGTGCTGGACGTCTTCACGCAATGTTCGACTGCGCTGGTGGCCGCCCAGGAGCAGGGGATCGTCCACCGCGACATCAAGCCTGAAAACATCATGCTCACTCCCTCGCTCCAGGCCAAAATCCTGGATTTCGGCGTGGCCCGCGTCCAGCCCAAGGCCGGCGATGCCACCACTCAGTCCGTCCTTTCCACCGCGGGCGGAATGGCGGGGACTCTCGCATACATGCCACCCGAGGCTTTGCTGGAAAAAGCAGTTGACGGCCGCTCCGACATTTTTGCCTTGGGGGTCACTCTCTACGAGGCGGTCACCGGCCAGCATCCCTTCTTGGCAGACACTTTCCTGAACACCATGGAGCGCATCCTGCACCATGCCCCTCCTCCGGTGAATCTCGTCAACCAAAAAGCTCCCGCCGAGCTGGCCCGGATCGTCAACAAAATGATGAGCAAGACCCCGGCCGAACGCTACGCCACCAGCGCGGATCTATTGGTGGACTTGCGCGCCCTCCATCGCACCGTTACTTTCCCGACCTTGACCAGCTCGCCCCCGGCGCCCGTCGAAAGCACTCCGATTCCCACGGTGCCTGCGCCTGCTGCTGCGCCGGCCCCGCCGGCCGCTCTGGTGCCGGCGCCGAAACGCACGGGCGCAACGACCAGGGCGTTGATCGGAGTGGCTGCCGCTGGAGTTTTGGCTGTCAGCCTCTACCTGTATTGGCCAAGACGCACTTCTCTACCCTTGCCGCCGACGCAACCGGTTCCAGCACAACCCGCAGGGGATGTGGCGCTTTCCACTGGCATTCCACCTGAACCGGCGTCTCCGGCTTCAGTCATTCCGGAGCCAGCAGCGCCATCTGCTGCATCGCCGGTGGCCCCGAATCCCAAACCACCACCATTTCCGCTGGCCACTCCGCCTGCTCCATCTCGTGGTGCGACCGCCGCGCTCGCGACACCGCCACCGGCAGCGCCGGCAGCAAGCAGGCCGGTGCCGCCACGGCCCAATCCGCCGGCCGGGGCCGCCAGTGACCCTGCCGCTGCGGCCGAGAAACCTTATGTCACTCCCGGATTGGGCGATGTGGAAGTCATCACCGACGTTTTGGCGGCGCGAGCCGTCCTCACCGCCGCCGACGGTAAGGTACAGGAGTGTATGACCCCATGCAGGTTCGAGGATCTCCGGCCAGGCCGCTACACCATGCAGCTAACCAAGGGCGGCTATCGAACGTTGCGCCGCATCATCGAGCTGCGGGCGGGCGGTATCGCATCCCAGAATCTGAAGCTGGAGCCGCAGAGGGCATCGCTCGATATCACCAGTGATCCGGCCCAGGCAGAGGTGTTCGTCAACGGTGAGAAGCAGGCCTCGCTGACCCCTGCCACCATTTCACTTCCTCCCGGCACCTACCGAATCGCCCTCCAGAAGGCGGGATACGGGCGCTACGAAGGTTCGGTGGAATTAAAGGACGAGGACATCCGCGGCCTGAACTTCCAACTGCAAGCTCAGCCAGCTCAGCAGCAGGCGGCCCGCCCGCAAGCCCCACAAGCTCGGGCTGCCGGCTTTGTAGATTTGCGCACGGTGCCGCCGGGGGCTGATATCCTGGTGGACGGCGCCAGTACCGGACAACGCACGCCGTTTCGGCTGGAACTGCCGGCCGGACAGCACAGCTTGACCCTCTTCCTTCGGGGATATCGGTCTGTACAGAGGACCATCACCGTTTCGGAGAATCAGACGCTGCCCCTCCAGGAAGTACTGGCGGCGCAGTGAGGTTGCGGCAATGCGGCGAAGCCGGCAGTTGAAGTCGGAGCGAAAGCACTCTAGCGCGGATCGAGGAGGCACTCCCATGTATCACACCGCAGTCGTCCTGGTGGCAGCGCTTACGCTGGTGATGGCGCCTTCGCTTGGGGCCCAGGCTCAACCGAAACAGAAAGACCCCGTCCTGCAGCGATATCTGCTGGAGGAGTTCGCGCAGTTGAATGCCAAGTTGGGCCAGCTCAACGAACGGGTCACCGCGACTGCCACCAAGTTGGACCAGCTCGAGCAAAAGCAGAATGTTCTGGACGCCGAACTGCGCAATGCCCAAAACGTTTCAAAATCCATTGACTCGTCGCTCAGCACGCTTCGCTTGAGCAGCCAGCAGGATCTCTTCAGCTTGAAGACGGACCTGACGCAGGCCCGGCAGGAGCTTTCGTCTCTGGCCGACTTGGTCCGAAAGTCCTCAGTCTTTGCAACTCTCGCTCCTCCCGCAGTCGTCGCCCCACCCAAACCCCTTGAGGCGCCCATCTCGCCGGCTCCGGTGGTCCTGGAAGGCTATATCACTGCGGTGGATGCAGACGAGGTGACTATCAACCTGGGCACGAATGCCGGCGTGAAGCCAGGTGCCCAATTCAACGTTTACAAGGCGGCAGACCCGCGCACCACCGTCGGAGTCGCCGAAATTACTCAAGTCACCGACACTAACAACTCGCGGGCCAAGGTAATCTTCGTCAGGCCGGATGCGCGCCTGGAGTTTTCCGATAGCGTGCGCCTGAAGTAAAACCCGGCACGCGGCCCCCGCGGCAAAATAGACGGCCGCGGCCCGCGCGCAGCCCCCGTTCCACAACTCCTAGTTTGCTCCTGGGAAACCGCTCAGCGCCGGACGGCGTTGGCCAGTTGATCCAAGAGCGCTTCCGCTCGCTGGCGGGACACTGCGCGCCGCTCCTCGGACGCCTCATAACGAAAGGCATGGCCGAAGTTGAGCGCTTCGATGATCGGCACTTCCGCCTGGCGATACTGCTCCTCGAAGCGCTGGCGGAGTTCCGCGTCACGGATGCGGCGAATCTGGGGTTGTGCCTGTCTCAGCAGGCCGCGAACCTCTTGAATCGTCTCGAGCATCCGCCTGCCCTGTGCCGGAAATTCGGGATGGGAACCGGGCTTATCCGCCGCGTGACACTTCTGGCAGCGCGCTTCGAGCGCCCTGGGTGAGAGCAATTGCGCCGCAACGGAGCTATGGCAGGTGGTACACACGGGCACGTCCTGATTGCCCGCTTGCAGCAGGGCGAACATTTGGCTGCTCTGAAAGGCCACGAAGGGGCCGCTGTGGCACGTGCCGCAGGTCCGGGGAATATTCTTGCGGTTCACAGGACTCGACGGGTTGCCGCTATTCAAAATGCCCCTGTGCGCCGCGAACGATTCGAAGGTTGTGGCGTCGCCGCCGTGACACGCCTCACAGCCCACATTGTTCTGGCCGTGCGCTGATCGCTCCCACGCATACAGGTGCCCGGGGGCGTCGGGATTGGCCAGGTGACAGTCCGCGCACCGGCTCCCTTGTGCGGAGGCCCATTGCAGGGGCAGAAACACGAAAAGTAGGAGTGAAAATACGCGCGCCCACAGCTTCAGCTCAGTCATCGTCCCCGCCCCCATTCATTCCCAAGTACCTTCGCCAAGCACTTGATGGCGTCCACGTCCGCTCGCCTGGCCAGTCCCCGCGAGTTGGCGTCCGCTTTCCCTCAGTACTTAGTTGCAGGCATGCACTTGTATGGCAGCGACGGACGAGAGGTCAGTGATCAGCATCACACCCTAGAGCGCCAAGACTTCTGCAAGAGTCCGCCCGCCGCTATTCCCGTGGTTGCTTTGAAATGTTGCCCTGCACCAAGAGCCGATTAGGTTCTGTCCAAACCTCGCACGCGACCGAGTGGAGGTCCCTGGTCCTGAGGCTCGATTGCCGGCCGCTGCAAGGCAAATTTCCTCTTCAGCGCTTCAGAAACTACCTGGAAAATCGTAGCGCGGTTCTGAAGAATAAGCTCTGCCCAATGCCGCCATTTCATCTGCGGGAAATAGATGCCTCGGAAGGCTAGCCGGGAGCATAAATGGATGATGCGATCCGGCAGGGACTTTGTCGCCAGCCATTTCATGGCCGACTGGGTCGCCAGCGGAGAATAGGATTCCCTCCAGGCATATCGGACCTCGGCTTCCGCCTCCGCCGAAGATAGCCCCACGGGGGTGTGCGCCATGGCAAAGGGCTGGAACTCCAGCCAATGCTTGGGACGCGTCAGTCGCCCCGCAGCGGCCAGTTTGTCGTACAGGGGCGTCGCCGGATAAGGGGTAAGCAGGCCGAACACCGGAAGTCCCGGTGGCCAGGTGCGAATCTGCTCGAGTGTGCGCTCGGCGATGCCCGGACGATCGCCGTCCATCCCGAATATGAACGACGTGATGGCGTAAAGATTATGCCGGGCCAGGCGTTCTAATATGGACGCATATTCGGCGGGCTTGTTGAAGTCCTTGGCCACACTCTTGAGATTGGCCGGTTCGATCGATTCCAAACCCATGAAAATCCACCGGCCGCCGCTTTGCGCGATCAGCGAGACCAGTTCCTCGTCCCGCAGCAGGTTCATGCTGATTTGTGCCACCCAAGGCACCTCGGCTTTGCGCGCGATGATCTCACGCAGCAGCGATTTGGTGCGCTTGGGATTGATGGCGAAATTATCGTCTATGAAAAAGACGGCAATTTTCCCCTTCTGGCGTTTCTCGAGAGACTTCAGCATCAATAGTTCGTTGACTACGCTCTCGTTCGAGCGGAAGCGAATCGAATCACCGAAAAAGCCCGTCACCGTGCAGAACTCACAACCGTATGGGCACCCTCGGCCGGACTCGATGGGAATCAGGTGAAAGCTCCGCCAGGTCATGCCCAGGCAGGTGCACAGGGTTCGCGCGAACTTAGGGAAGTGCCGAATCATGTTGAACTGGTCCAGGTCCATCCGGTCCCACGGAATCTCGGGATAATCGGCCAGCGAGGGTTTCACTTCCTGACCGAAGGAGTCCACGGGCGTGTAGACTTCCCGCAGAGCGCCGCGCGCGGCGTCGGCCACAATGGCCGGCCAGGTGGCATCAGCCTCACCCAGAGCGATGGCGTCGGCATGGCGCGGGCCGCCATTGCGTCCCAGGGGCTCATCTGGAACCTCCGTCACGTGCGGTCCCCCCATCACCACCGGGACGCCTGCCGAACGCACCGCATCCGCCATGCGGTAGGCCTTGGCGGCCATCCGCGTCATGGCCCCGATCCCCACCAATCCTATGTTTTTGTCGCGCACGTACTGCACCAGCTCCGGCTCGGTCACTCGATGCGCGTTGCCGTCCAACAGAAACACTTCGTGGCCCGCGGGAGTCAGCGACTTGAGCAGAAACATCCACAGGTGCGGCATGAAGTTGTGGGTCACTTCGTTGTCGGGGTTATAGAGGAGAATGTTCATGCACACGCCCCTACCAGCGTGACGACGGTGGGACAGTCAGATTCCTGGACCGTACAATCCGAATCCATTATTCGGACCTTCGAATAGACATTCCGAGGAGCGAATGCGGTGGTGCAGTTGACTTCAGCGCCATTCACCTGCGCGTCTCCTCTTGCTTTTCTCCCAGGTAGGCCTGGCATTCGTATTCAAGTAGCTGCACGTTTTTCTCCACACGGCGATAGAGAGGCATACTCATTTTCCACGGCCGGGAGAAAACCTTGGGGTCCTCGATGGTAGCCTCGTACAAAATATGGTCTGGCCCCGTGCGCGTGAAGCGTTCCACCACGTGCAACTCTTCGCTATGGTAGTTTCCGGACCGGTCAAACCACGTCAGGTTCGTAAAATGGACCGTGTCCACGACCAGCGTTTCCCCCTCCCATTTGCCACGAGAATCGCCCATCCACCACTCGATCCCAGCCGGCGGGTGGGGACTGTCCATGTAAACGTTCCGCCAGGTATGGACATACTCGGAGATGATCATGATCTGCTTGGGAGTCTGGAGAATTTGAAAGGGAAAAGGCATATACATGATTCTCGGCGTGCCCACCATGAAACACTTGGCTTCCGGGTCTTCGGTCAGACGGTTCTTGAAATTCTCCTGTCGCTGTACAAGCGCTGCCGGAAGATAAGGAAGTTCATTGCCCTCCACGATCCCCTGTCCGCCAGGGACACCCAGAGTGGGGCTATGGTCTTGGATATTCCAGACAGCGGTGTTCAGGGCCTGCCAGATGCCTTGCAGGTCCGGACGACCATCGGAAGTCCGGGGCGCCCGGTACGCCGAAGCGGCCGGCGCCTGCCCTTGACCGGAACTGGGCAAGGACATCAATTGGAAGGCAGCCGCAATGAGCGCCACTGCGCACACCGCACCACTCAATCGGTTCTTCACCTGGAGGCTCCTCCAACGTGAGCGAGTGTCGTCGTGTGGCTCGCGCTCCGAACGCGGCCTAGCGTCCACCCGGCCGAGTGCCGGCAAAGAGCGTCCTGCCGTCCGGCAGCTTGACGTCGCTGGCGCTAATCGTTTTCGAGCCGTCCTTCGCCAGATAGCCGGTGACCGCCACAACCACCTTGTCGGGCAGGTCCGTTCGCCGCCACCCGCGGCGGTATAGTGCGTTCGGACTCCCAAATTCTATGTTCCAGAGCGCCATTTGGCCCTGCTCGTCCTTCACTTCGACGTGCAACCAGGCGTGGGGATTGGTCCATTCCATCTTCGTGACCGTGCCCGTGATCGTGACGGTCTTACTGATGTCGAATTCAGACGAAAGCGAGTGATGCGCATTTGCCGTCACCGCTCCCAGCAGCAGGGCCACGCCTGCGACCGCAACCGCCACCACGCTCCATCGCGATTTCATCGGGATGTCCTCCGTTCAAACGCCTCCTTAGCAGCCTTAGCTTCCTTTGACGTGATCCCGGGATAACGGCCCAGCCCGAGGTTGTTAAGGTGCTTGACGTTTCCTTCGCCCTCGTAGCAGGACTCTTCCATGATCTGATACCCCTGCGTCAGATTCCGCCGCAACGGAAAGACCATGGTGAAAGGCCGCGTGTACACGTTCAGATCGGTAAGCGTCGCCTCATAGTGCATCGTGTTCGCGTCCAGGAACGTCAAACGCTCGACCACCTTCGCTTCGTCGGTGTAGAACCGGGCCCGCTGGTCCAGCCAGGGCATCCCGTTCTGATTCGTGGTCTCGATGACCAGCGTGTTCCCTTCCCACCGGCCCCGCGAGTCCCCCTGCCAAAGGAGAATGTCCTTGCCGATGTGCGGACGCCCATCCAGCGTAATCAGGCGGAAGGCGCGAGTCTCTTCCGACAGCATCACGATGTAGTCCTTGGTCTGTATAAACTGGTACGCCCCCATGTACAGGTGCCGCGGCGTCCCGGACTGATAGCACTGGATGTTCTGATCAATGAACTTGGCTGCGCTCTCTTTCCGCCGGGCGTCGGACCACGCCTGCATCGGAACCTTCCCGTCCGGCGGGTCCACGATCACGCTGGGGCCGCCACTGTCCTCTGGAGTCCTGGGATGCGCCTCGAGATCCTCGTGTGCCGGCGTTCTGTGGCGCCAGTATGCGTTGAAATCCGGGTGGCCATCCGTCGTGCGCGGTGGAGTGAAATTCTTCGCCGCTTCCTTAGCACAAGCATGGAACACCGCAGGATCGTCACTGGCGCAAACGGACTGTGGTGGAGCAGCGCCCCCGCCGCCCTGCTGTCCCGCAGCAGATCCCGGCAAGAGAGTCGCGACGGTCGCCACGCCGGCCAGGACGATCACCAGAGACAAGAACCGGCTCTTCATCGGATACCCCTTCTCGAGAAGCAAGTCTCGCTTCCCGGACCTCCGGAAGCCGCTCCCATTGGGCATGTGGCGGAGGAGCCTGGGCTCCCCGCCACCACGGGAGCGCGACCCTGCAAACACCCACTGGACGGAAAGTTAGCCTACATCCCAAGCCGCGTCAACAGAATTCAGAATCGGGTATTGCCGGCGGATGGTCGCTCTTCCCAAGCATCAGCCTGGGTGGGAAGGAATCCCTGCGTGCGGGCGGCGCCGCCGCCCGCACTCTTGAATTTAGGCGTTCTGAAAGCTATCGCTTGTGCGTCTGCGCGTAGTCCAAGACGAACTGCTTGAGCCTTTCGTTGTTCATGCCCAGCGCAGTCGCTTCCTTGGTGGCGCGCTCGACCTCCCAGTGATCCACCACCAGCCGCTTCAGAAACCACATGGTGGCCGCGCGGCCGCCGCCCGCGCAGTGAATGAACGCCGGCTCGTTGCCGGGTGCCGTGATGGCGTCCAAAAACTTGTCGGCCACAGCCGGATCGGGCGCCTGGCCGTTGAAGGGGATGTTGTAGTAGCGGATTTCTGCCGCTTTGGCAGCCGCGGCCTCACCCTCCAGGTCCGCGCCCGCCTCGGTCGCCTGCCGCAAATTGATGATGGAAGCGAATCCCAACTTCTTGATTTCCGGCACGGCCGTGGCCTTGGTCGCCCCGGCGCACGCCACCGTTGTCTCCAAGCGATTGAAGTTGGTGACGCCCTCGACCGTCTCTTTCGTTACCTGCTGGGCCCCGGCCGGCGCTACGGCGACGCACAGGGCCGCGACTAAGACGACTGCCACGAGAATGCGTGATGGCATGAAATTCCTCCTTGAACGCTCTGATTCAGCCTGGATTATGCTACGAATCGGTCATGCAAAGCTAGTACCCCTCAGCCGGAGGCGCGGCTGCCAGGCACGCTACTTGACTCCTTCGGTAAACGCGGAAGTTAATTCAAGCACAGCGCCGAGGACGGCGTAGCAAGAGACGACCAGCGCCGACAGCGGGTATGACTTCGCGAGCAGATGAATCACTTCGGCTGCGCGTGCCGGACGGAGCAGGTGTTCACTCTGAATACCGCCCATGCCGGGCAAAATCCAAGCAGCCCTGTCGCCAGCGCTATCGTGCCGACCACGTAGGCCGCGATCGCCCAACCCCCCGTCGCGACGTGCAACAGACCCAATGCCAGTAGCGCGATGCCCACCACGATGCGGATAATTTTATCTGTTCCCCCAACGTTTGCTGCCATCTCCTTGCCCTCCCTCTTCCTTGCTCACATCACTTATGCGCTTCGACCACCTCGACGCCGGGAGAAGCCGCCTCAGTCCCGGCAAGCTCAATCCGAGGCTCCACTGAAACCGTGCTCTTGAGTGAACGCGAAACAAGACAGGAGTGCTCCGTCTTCTCCAGTAGCCGGGCGGCGCGTTGCCGGTCGGTCTCGTCCCTGATCGTGAGTTGCGGCCTCAGAACGACCTGCGTGAATTCGTACCCACCTTCGCCCTTTCCAACCACGCCCTCCACAGAAATATCGAGCGATACGGGATCAAATCTTGAAGCCTCCGCGATGGCCCGGAACGTCGTAATGAAACACGAGGCGACTGCTGCCATGAGAAAATGCTCCGGAGTCCAAAAACCCGCGTCACCACGAAATTCCGGAGGAGCTGAAAACTCGATCGGGTGCTCGACGCTCTCTGCTTCGACCCATCCTCGGCGCGCTGCCGTCCAGTGACCCTCAACACGGAACTGGAATTGGTCCGGCATAAGCACTCCTTCGCTTGCAGAGGCTGATACTTCGCCTACACGATCTCAGGAACCACGCAATCGGACAGTGATTGCTGTCACAGAACTGTGTGCGGAAGGCAACGCGCAAGTCGCTCACTATTCGCTGGATATGGCGGCGGAAGCCTCTGCTGCACCCCTTTCCCCCAGTAATTTGTCGGTATCTGTGTTCCTTGCGGTCCTTTCGCCAGCCCTGAGCAGTCACTAACATAGATGCCTATGGGGGGTGTCGCCTGTGATGCAACTCCAGTGGAATGAGGTTAAGCTTCAGAAACCCATGGATTCAGAGAGATCCATCGAAGGGTACGACCCCAGCGGCGTCATAGAGACCGAGCTGATCGGATACCACCTGCTCACCGAGCCGTTGCTCAACGCGGGCAGCGCCTTCACCCAAGAGCAGCGTGACGAGTTTGGCCTGCACGGGTTGCTGCCGGCCACGGTTTCCACCCTCGAACAGCAACTTTCCCGCACCTATGAGGCCTACCAGAGGAAGAACGACGACCTCGAACGGCACATCTACTTGCGCAGCCTGCAAGACCGGAACGAAGTGCTCTTCTACGCCCTGACGCAGAGGCATCTCACGGAGATGATGCCCATCATCTACACCCCGGTGGTCGGATTAGCCAGCGAACAGTTCAGCCACATCTACCGGCGCCCCCGCGGTCTGTTTATCTCCTATCCCGACCGCGATCGAATCGAGGCCATTGTGGACCGCGCCCCCGTCCCTCGCGTGGACGTTATCGTCGTCACCGACGGAGGCCGTATCCTTGGCCTTGGCGACCAAGGCGTCGGCGGCATGGTCATCCCCATCGGAAAGCTCTCTCTCTATACCGCCTGCGGCGGCATCCACCCCGGCCGCACGCTTCCGGTCCTGCTCGATGTGGGCACAGATAACCCGACGCGGCTGAACGATCCTTTGTACCTGGGCTGGCGCCACGCTCGCGTGAAAGGCGAGGCCTATGACGAGCTGGTGGACAAATTCGTCCAAGCCGTGATCAAGCGATTTCCGGACGTCCTTCTGCAATGGGAGGATTTCGGCCAGGAGAACGCTGGCCGTCTGCTCGAACGCTATCGCCACAGGCTGTGCACATTCAACGACGACATCCAAGGCACCGCCGCCAGTGTTACCGGCACCCTGCTCGCCGCCATGCGCCTCTGTGAGACGAAATTATCTGACCAGCGCATCGCCGTCCTCGGCGCCGGCACCGCAGGCTGCGGCATCAGCGAGCAGCTCATCACTGCCATGGTCCAGCAAGGGTTGACCGAAGCGGAGGCGCGCTCGCGATTCTACCTGGTCGACAGGCAAGGCCTGCTGCTCGATGACATGCAGGGGCTCCCGCCGTTCCAGCAACGCCTGGCGCAGCCGCGCACCCGCATCGCCGGATGGAAGCTAGCAAACCCCGCCGCCATAACACTCGCCGACGTGGTCGGCAACGCCCGAGTCACCATCCTGATCGGCTTTTCCGGACGCCCCGGCCTTTTCACGGAAGAAATCGTTCGCGAGATGGCGCGGCACACACCGCGGCCCATCATCCTTCCTCTGTCGAACCCCACTTCGCACAGCGAAGCCACGCCGTCAGACTTGCTCGAATGGACCAACGGGCGCGCGCTCATCGCCACCGGCAGTTCCTTCCCCGATGTTCATTTCCGGGGCGGTACCATTTCCATAGCGCAATGCAACAACAGCTACGTCTTCCCCGCGATTGGCCTGGGCGTGCTCGCTGCCCGCGCCCGGCGCGTGACCGACGGAATGCTGATGGCCGCGGCGGAATCGCTGGCCGAAACCTCCCCCGCCCGCTGCGATCCGAAGGCGCCCCTGCTCCCGCGTCTGCGCAACATCCACGATGTGACCCGCCATATCGCGCGCGCCGTGGCACTCCAGGCGCAGCGCGATGCCGTCGCCAACAGCACCTCTCCCGAAGCACTGGAAGCCCAACTGACCGCCAATTTCTGGATTCCCGCCTACCCGACCTTGAGACGGAAGCAACCGCTTACCTGACTGTGAGGTGCGCTAGGCATGCATATTTTCGGTACTATCGGCGGGCAGAGTGGCCCTTTTCGCGATACTCGTCCGCAATCATCCGGAATACCCCGGCGAGTTCCGCCAGCGCTTCGTCGCGCGACGGCATCAGCGCATAGCAACCAGGTAAGGAAGGGACTTCCGCAATCCAGGAGCCATCATCCTGCCGGTAGAGCACAATCTTGTAATCCTCAAATCTCATCGACCGCCACTTTGCTCAAGTCTAGCGCACCCAGAAGCGGCGGCCCATTCACGGCGCATCGGACGCCGCTATTTCGCCTTCTTGATCTTGGGAAGACGAGTGAATCGCAGCTTCTTGCCGCGCTTCAGCTTGGTGATGTAGATAATTTGTCCCGCATGGTGGGAGAAATGCTCGTACAGATGAGCGGCCGCCACCATGCCAGTGACACGGTAGCCTTGAATCGTGTACTTCCGCCGGAGCGCTTCCGCAGACAGACGATTCAGGACTCGGCGAGCCTCGGCCACCGTTGCCCTTAGCCGGGCGACCAGTACGCGCCTGGGAATCGGCCCGCGCTCGGAAAACTCCTTGTCCCGCACACGAACGTCCGGCGCCCCGCCCAAGCCGGAGATGATCCACTGGCGGACGTTGCCGCACAGGTGCAGCACCAGATTGCCTGCGCTGTTGGAGGCCGCGTTCGGCCTCCACCAAATCTCTTTCTCCGTCAGCAGCGAGAGACACCGGTCAATACGGCGGCGATACCGCTCAAACTGCTTTCGAGCATCCTGGAGGAATAGCTGGGCGATGGGATCGTCGTTCGTTGTCACGATCACCCTTTCCAATCGTGATTGTGCCGGGTACGGTCGTCAGCAGCTATTTCTTTTCTAACGCTTCCGTCAGGGCCGGGATGAGCTCGAAAATGTCTCCCACGATGCCGTAGTCGGCCACCTCGAATATAGGAGCGTTGGCGTCCTTGTTGATGGCCACAATCGTGCGCGCGCCTTTCATCCCCACAACGTGCTGGATGGCGCCGCTGATTCCCAGCGCCAGATACAGTTTCGGCGCGACCGTCTGGCCCGAGCTGCCGATCTGGCGATCCATGGGCAGCCAGCCTTCATCGCAAATCGGCCGCGAGGCCGCCAACTCGCCGCCCAGCAGCTTGGCCAGCCTTTCCGCCATGGGAATATTTTCCGGCGCCTTGATGCCGCGGCCAATCGAGACCAGGATGGGCGCCTGCGTCAAGTCCACCGCCTGCTTCGCCTCGCGGAAAAGCTCCAGCGGCTTGGTGCGAATCTGCTCCTGTTTCAGGTCCACGGCCACAGCGGTAATCGGCGCGGGCGAGGCGCCGCGGGCGACCAGGTCAGCGCGAAACGCGCCTGCCTGAAACGACGCAAACCACGGCGCCGCGCCGGCACAGGTCACATCTGCCGCCGTCTTGCCCTGAAACATCTGCCGCACGAAGACCAGCCGGCCATTTTCGTGGCGATAGCCGATGCAGTCGCCGATCATTCCCTTGCCCAGCGACGCGGCCAGCTTGGGCGCGAAGTCGCGCACCTGATAGGTGTGCGGCAGCAATACCAGGTCCGGCTTGGCCTGCCCCACAACCTGCCGGAGCGCGATGGTGAAGCCGTCCGGCGTGTAATGTTCGAGCAAGTCGTGCTCGGCGAGCAGCACTTCGTCGAGCTTGTTCGCGGCGAGGTCATCGGCGAGCGCACGCACGCCTTTGCCGATGACCACAGCGGCCAGGCGTCCATTGGTCTGGGCGGCCATCTGCTGCGCCGCCACCAGCGTCTCAAAGCTGGCCGGGTTCCACTTGCCCTCGCGCTGCTCGGTGATGACCAGTATGTTCATGCCTACAGCACCCGGGCCTCGTGGCGCAATTTCTCGAGCAGCTTGGCGGCGGCTTCCTTCGGCGTGCCGGTGATAAATTCAGTCTTCTTTGTCTTTTTCGGCACGTAGATGCGCTCGACGTGCTGGGTCGGCTCATGCGCCACGACCAGCGACGCGCGCGGAATCGTGACGATCTCTTTCCTCTTCGCCGCCATGATGCCCTTGAGCGAAGCGTAGCGCACCTTGTTGATGCCGGACTGTATGGTAAGCACGGCCGGCAGCGGCAGCTCCACCCACTGGAACCACCCGGCTTCCAGCTCGCGCTTGAGCCGCATCCATCCGTCCTGCATTTCGATCTGCATGATCAGCGTGGCGTGAGGCAGGCCCAGCAGCTCGGCCAGCAGGACTCCGGTCTGGCCGAAGCCGTGGTCATCACTCTGCAATCCGGTGAGGATCAGATCGCATTTTTCCTTCTCGATGGCCGCAGCAAGCGATTTCGCCGCGCCCAGCGGATCGAGCAGGTAAAACTTGTCGTCGGCGACGTGGATGGCGCGGTCGGCGCCCTTGGCCAGCGCTTCCTTGATGGTTTGCTTCGCGCGCTCCGGTCCCAGGGAAAGCGCCACCACCTCGCCGCCATGTTTTTCCTTGAGGCGCAGCGCCTCTTCCAGCGCGAAGCTGTCCGGCTCATTCATCTCGAAGCCGATATCGGTTTCGCGGATCCAGTCGCCGCTTTCGGCGATGCGCAGCGGGGCGTCCTTGGCGGGAACCTGCTTGATGGCCACGGCGATCTTCATTCGTCAGATCTCCGTGTGCAAGATACGCGCAGCTCCGGCGCTCCCATCAGCTTGCGGCGGAGCCGTCGTGCCAGCGTTTGAAGACCAGAGCGGCGTTTGTGCCGCCGAATCCGAAGGAATTCGACAAGGCGTATTCCACTTCAGCCTTGCGCGCCTGGTTGGGAACGTAATCCAGGTCGCAGGCCGGGTCGGGTTGCTCGTAGTTGATGGTCGGCGGGAGAATCTGGTGGCGCAAAGCCAGAACGCTGATGCCGGCCTCGAGTCCGCCCGCGCCGCCCAGCAGATGGCCGGTCATGGACTTGGTCGAGCTGACCGCCACCTTCGACGCGTGCTCCCCGAAAACGCGCTTGACCGCCACAGTTTCGATGGCGTCGCCCAGCGGCGTGGAAGTTCCGTGGGCGTTGACGTACCCGACCTGCTGCGGCCGCACCTTGGCGTCCCGCAGGGCCGCGCACATCACGCGGAACGCGCCGTCGCCACCTTCGGCGGGCTGGGTGATGTGGTAGGCGTCGCCGGCCATGCCGTATCCGACGATCTCCGCGAGGATCTCGGCGCCGCGGCGCTGCGCATGCTCGAGCGATTCCAGGATGAGGATACCGGCGCCTTCGCCGACCACGAAGCCGTCCCGCTGGGCGTCAAACGGACGGCTGGCGCGCAGGGGCTCATCGTTGCGCGTCGAGAGCGCCTTCATGGCCGCGAATCCGCCGATGCCCATGGGCGTCACCGCGGCCTCGGAACCGCCGCAGATCATCACCTCGGCATCGCCGCGCTCGATGATGCGGAATGAATCGCCCACCGCATGGGCCGATGCCGAGCACGCCGTGGCCGTGGCCGAATTGGGCCCGCGCGCGCCGTAGCGAATCGAGATGGTGCCGGACGCCAGGTTGATAATGGCCGAGGGGATGAAAAAAGGAGAGATGCGGCCCGGGCCGCCTTCCAGCAGCTTGATGTGCTCGCGCTCGATGACGTCGAACCCGCCGATCCCAGAGGCCACATATACGCCGGTCACATCGGCGATCGCCGGAGTCACTTCCAGCCGCGCCATGCGCACGGCGAAATCCGTCGCGGCCACGGCCACCTGGATGAACCGGCCCATCTTCTTGATGTCTTTCTTGGCCACCCAGTTGAGCGGGTCGAAATTGCGGATTTCGGCGGCGATGCGGCAGTCAAAACCGGTGGCGTCGAATTGCGTGACGGGCCCAACGCCGCTTTCGCCCGACAGCAGCTTCTGCCAGACCTGCTCCGTGCCAATCCCCAGGGCGCACACAAGACCAACACCCGTTACGACGACCTGGCGGCTCAACGTGACGATTCTCCCCTATGAACTCAGGCGGCCGGAACGGCTACTTCTTGGCCTGGGCGTGCTTCTCGATATAGGCGATGGCGTCCTTGACCGAGGCGATTTTCTCCGCGTCCTCATCGGGTATCTCGATGCCAAACGCCTCTTCAAAAGCCATCACCAGTTCGACGGTATCGAGAGAATCGGCCCCCAGGTCGTCCACAAACGACGCAGTGGGCGTCACCTCGGCTTCGTCCACGCCCAACTGCTCGACGATAATCTGTTTCACGCGTTCTTCCACGCTTGCCATTCTGGCTGCCTCCACTGTGTACTGCGCTGGGTCGCGTTCTGGGCTTGCGCCGCCGCTTGGAGCCATCCCCGACAACCCGCCCATTCTATTCACCGCTCGCAGCAAGGTCAACCGCTGCCGCGGCCCTGGCCGGGCGGCCGCTCAGCCCATGCGCATGCCGCCGTTCACATCCAGTACGTGGCCGGTCACGTAGCTGGCTTCATCGCTGGCCAAAAAAACAATGGCCGCGGCCACTTCGCAATCCTGCCCCATCCGTCCCAGCGGGATGCGCGCCAGTAATTCCTCCTTCACCTTCGGCGGCAGCGGATCGGTCATCGGCGAGACGATGAAACCGGGCGCCACCGCGTTGACGGTGATGCTGCGCGAAGCCACCTCCGCGGCAATCGCCCGCGTTAACCCGATCAGCCCGGCCTTGGCCGCAACGTAATTGGCCTGGCCGGCATTGCCCGTTTCCGCCACCACCGAGGTCATATTAATGATGCGGCCATGCCGCTGGCGCAACATCACGGCCAGCGCCTGCTGTATGCACAGGTGCGCGCCGGTCAAGTTGGTGCGCAACACCGCCTCCCAGTCATCCGGCTTCATCCGCAGCGCCAGCCCATCCCGCGTAATGGCGGCGTTATTGACCAATATGTCCAGGCGCCCGAATTTTTCGACGCCCTGCCGGAAGCCCGCCTTGACCTGCTCGGCGTCCGCCACATCCATGCCCACAGCCAGCGCTTGGCCGCCTGCCGCCTCGATCTCCTGCACCACGGCAGCCAATTTTTCGCGATTGCGCGCCGCGGCGATCACCCGAGCGCCTGAGGCCGCCAGCGCCAGCGAAGTTGCGCGCCCGATGCCCTGCGAAGCGCCGGTCACCAGCGCCACTCGATCCTTCAGGCTAAACATGATTCGCGGCTGGCCCTTAAACCTCCGCCGATTCTCCCTGGGCCTGCGCTAGGCGCTCTAGCGCCGTCTCCAGCGATTTCGGATCCTCGACGTTGACGCAGTGCACGGATCGCTCGATCTGCCGCAGCAGGCCGCTGAGCACCCGCCCCGGCCCCACTTCGACAAACGTCGTGGCGCCCTGCTCGACCAGTTCGTGCATGGACTCTTCCCAGCGCACCGGCAGGGTCACCTGGCGCACCAAGGCCTCGCGCGCCTCCTCTCCGCTGGTAATCACCGCGGCGTCCACATTCGTCACCAGGGGAAAGCGCAGCGGCGCGAATGCCGTCTGGCGCAGGTCCTTCTCCAGCCGTTCCTGCGCCGGCCGCATCAGCTCGCTATGAAACGGAGCCGAAACCGGCAGCATCACCGCCCGCTTGGCGCCGCCCGCCGAGGCCAGTTCCACCGCGCGCTTCACTGCGGCCGCATGACCGGAAATGACCGTCTGGTCCGGCGAATTTAGGTTGGCCGGCGCCACCGCCTGGCCTTCGGCTGCGCGGCGGCAGATGGCGGCCACTTCTGCCGGCCGCAAACCAAGTATGGCTGCCATGGCGCCCTCGCCCGCAGGCACCGCTGCCTGCATGTACTCACCGCGGGCTCGCACCAGGCGCACCGCCGACTCGAACTCCAAACTGCCTGCGGCCACCAGCGCCGAATACTCACCCAGGCTGTGCCCGGCTACAAAGTCCGGCCGTACACCCTTCTCCTCCAGCAGGCGATAGGCGGCCACGGAAACTGTCAGCAGCGCCGGCTGCGTGTTCGCAGTGAGCTTCAGCGCCTCCTCGGAACCGTTGAAGCATAGCTCGGACACGGAAAATCCCAGCGCGCGATCGGCCTGCTCGAAAACCGCGCGAGCCGGTGCAAACGAATCAAACAGCTCGCGGCCCATCCCGCGATACTGCGACCCTTGTCCCGGGAACAGATAGGCAAGCCGGCCCATGATGAATTTGCGGCTTCGCGGAGCGAAAGACCGCTCTAGACCCCCACGGCCATCGGCAGGGCGGATAGTTCCTGCTCGATCTTTTCGTTGATGCGGGCCCGCGCCAGTTCGGCGGCCACGCGCACCGCGTTCTTGATAGCGTTGGCGTTGGAACTGCCGTGCCCGATCACCGTAACTCCTCGAACGCCCAGCAGGGGAGCGCCGCCGTACTCGGTATAGTCAATGCTCCTGCGAAACTCCTTATAGGCGCTGCGCGAAAGCACGTAGCCCACCTGCGACGCCACCGTGCTCTTGAGCGCCTTCTTCAACAGCAACGCGATGTGCTCGGCCACCCCTTCGCTGATCTTCAGCGCCACGTTGCCGATAAAGCCGTCGCACACTATCACGTCCACCGAGCCGGAAAAAACCTCGCGCCCCTCCACATTCCCCACGAAATTCAAGGGCAGCGTCTTCAAACGATGGTGCACTTCGCGCGTCAATTCGTTCCCTTTGATGGCCTCTTCGCCGATGGACAGCAGCGCCACCCGGGGCTGGCGAGTGCCGAAAATCAGGCGGTAATATATCTCGCCCATCACGGCGAACTGCACCAGGTGCGCCACCTTCGAGTCCACATTGGCGCCCACATCCAGCAGCACCGCCACACCGCCGCGGCTGGTGGGAAACGGCGCCGCCAGCGCCGGCCGCTGCACCGACGGCAGAGTCCCCAGCACGAACCGCGCCACCGTCATCACCGCGCCGGTGTTCCCCGCGCTGACCCATCCGTCGGCTTTCCCGCTTTCCACCAGATGAGCCGCCACATGCGCCGAACTGTCTTTCTTCTTGCGATACGCCTGCGCCGGCGAGTCCGTCATGGTAATCACTTCGCTGGCCGGCACGATCTCAATGGCCAAGCCGCGATGCCCATGCCGCGCCAACTCCCGCCGCAGTTCCGCCGGCTGGCCCACCAGCAGGATGCGCAGGTCCCATTGCCGCGCCGCCAGTATGGCCCCTTCGACTTCGGGACGCGGGGCGTCGTCGCCTCCCATGGCATCCACGGCGATCGTGATCATGTGCACTCCGGCCCCGATCCGCGAGCCTCGTTTCCGCAGATGGCTCGTGCCGGGGCTACCCCTTGGTGTCTACGACTTCCCGGCCCTTGTAAAAACCGCATTGCGCACAGGCGTTGTGCGGCTGCTTCATTTCATGGCAGTTCGGACACTCCGTAAAAGCGGGTGGGGTGAGATGGTCGTGCGCGCGACGCTGACTCGTGCGCCTCTTGGAATGACGCCGTTTCGGATTGGGCATACCAACTCCTCTAATGGCTCCCGCGCCTTGGCGGCGGGGATTCTATGGTGTTTCGGCCTGTATTGCTATTGCTATTGCTTCTTGAACCCGTCCTGCTTGATACGCGCCAGCGGCGCCATTCGCGGGTCCAGCACCTGTGTGCTGCAGCGGCACTCGTCGGTGTTCAGGTTGGTGCCGCAATGGGGGCACAGGCCCCGGCAATCGCTGCGGCAGATGACCTTCATGGGTATGGCCAAATGTACCTGTTCAGCCAGCACATCCGCCAGGAACAGGCCCTCTCCCTGGAAGAAGGCCATTTCGGTGTCGTCCAGCTTCAGCCGCATCTCCTCCTCGCGCTGGATGGACTGCACCGGCCGGTAAAAAAGGTCGAAGTCGCGGCTGACCTCCTCCACCACCGTTTCCAGACAGCGCGCACAAACCAACTCCAAACGCGTGTGCAGCTCCCCAATGATGTGGATCTGCCCCTCGACCAGTTCCGCGGTCGCCCGCACTTCCAGAGGGTCCACCTGGTGGAAATCCGGCGTGTGATAGTCCACCGCGCCCGGGGCATAGCTCTGCCGCAGGTTGACCTTGTGTACCGCGAGCTCTTTGACGTTCAGAAACATAGATTCCCCGCGCCCTACAGCCGAATGGTCATTATACGGCCCGCTCAAGTGATGTCAAGAATCCCACCCTGTCCGCGGAATTTGCCTGCACGCCCTACGCATGTTTCGCACCGGCCCCGACCAGCTCTTGGTGCTGCCGCAGCAGAAAATGGTCGGTCATGCCAGCGATGTAGTCGCACACCACGCGGTGTCGAGGTTCCCGCTTGGCCTGCTCCGAAAAATATTCGGGCATCGTTTCGGGATGGTTCAGGTAGTGGCGGAACAACTGCTCCAGCGCCTCCACCGAGCGTTCCCGCTCTTCGACGATCACCGGATGCTGATACAGCCGGCGCAATAAGAACTGCTTGAGCGAAGCGCTCAGCTCGGCCAGCGCGGGGCTGAACCCGGCCAGGCGGGCCGGCGCCCGGCGAATCTCCTCGACGCTTTGCGCGCCGCTCGCCAAGACCTGCGCGCGCGTGTGCTCGATCAGATCGGTGGCTAGTTGATCCAGGATGCGCTTGATGGCTTCGTTGAACTTCGGCCGGGTGCGGGCCAGGGGATGGCGTCGCTCCACATCCGCGTAAGATTCGGCGAATGTCGGCAGCTCCCCGCGCAGCAGATCCATATCCAGCAGGCGGGCCTCGAAGCCGTCGTCCAGATCGGCGATGTTATAGGCAATCTCGTCCACGGTATCTATTAATTGGGCCTCCAGCGGCGGCCGCAACTCCAGTTGATATTCGGCCAGTTCCGGGAATTCGGCGGCCGGGTATTCGCGCGAATGCTTGATGATGCCTTCGCGCACCTCGAAGGTGAGATTCAAGCCGGGGAAATCCGGATAGCGCTGCTCGAACTGTTCCACAATGCGCAGCGCGTGCAGATTGTGATCGAAACGTCCGCCCAGCGGGCGCAAGAGCTGGTCCAGGCGATGCTCGCCCGCGTGGCCGAACGGCGGATGTCCGATGTCGTGGACCAGGGCCAACGCCTCGGCCAAGTCGGTATTCAGACCAAGCGCCCCGGCCACGGTGCGCGCGATCTGCGCCACTTCCAGTGTGTGCGTCAGCCGGTTGCGGAAGTGGTCGGAATAGCGTGTGGTGAAGACCTGCGTCTTGGCTTCCAGCCGCCGGAAGGCCCGCGAGTGAATGACGCGGTCGCGGTCGCGGGCATAGTCGTTGCGGTAGGGATGGCGCGGCTCCGGCCAGCGGCGCCCGCGCGACCGTGTCACGTCCATGGCGAATGGGGCCGGCGCCATGCCGCCATTCTATGCCACGCCCGCGCCCCCACCAAGCCGACGCCCGCCCGGTTAGTGGGCCGGGTGTGTGTTGCTGTGAGTCCCGTAGGGACGGAAGAGCGTAGCCCAGCGCGGAAGCCCCGTGGGGGCGACACTCTTGGCCTTAGAGCAACACGGAATTAGTCCACTACCCCGACCCGGCGCTACTCCCCTCGCAGCTTCGCTGAAATCGCGCAGATCCCCGCGTTCCATTCGAAACCCTCGTTTCGAACACGCCGGTTCGAATACCTCTACAGTAAATATCATTGACCTGGGATGGATTTCATGTTAACATGTCTTATGAGACTCGCTCTCCATCCTGCAACCTTGGCCCCAGTGCCTCTCTCCTGCTTACTTCCTCTGCGCTCGCCCCTCCCGTCCTCCGGCCGCTGCACTTCCGCACATGTGTTCCGATCCGTCCTTTGTTTTCACACTCTTACAAAAGCCTTTTCCCGTAGCTCCTTTCTTTTGACATTCTTACAAAACCCTAGGGGGTGTCACCCCTCGATGCGATATCCGATCAACCCCCAATCTGCTAACTCCAGTCCTGTCAACGATTCCTCCCGTTGTGCCCACCGCTTCCCCAACGGCATGCGCAGGCTCAGCGCGCTGAAAATGTCGGCGCGGCAGTACTACCCAACAGCCTCTTGGCAGTATAATCGCGCCACCACAATGGCCTTATCCTCTGGCACCCGGCTGGGTACATTTGCAGTTGAGGCACGTTGCGGGCGTGACGCCGGTGTTGTAGCACAGCCACTCATGGCTGTGCGGCGGATGTGATGCTAAATTCGGGAACTAAACTTGGCACCTACGAAATCACCGCGCTCATCGGCGCGGGCGGCATGGGCGAGGTCTATCGCGCGCACGACACCAAGCTCGGCCGCGACGTAGCCATCAAAGTTTTGCCCGAGCAGTTCGCCCGCGATTCTGAACGGCTGGCGCGGTTTCAGCGCGAAGCCAAAATGCTGGCGGCGCTGAACCATCCCAACATCGCCGCCATCTACGGCCTCGAGCAATCCGGCAGCACCCACTACCTGGTGATGGAGCTGGTAGAAGGGCCCACGCTGGCCGAACGCATTTTGGGCGGCCCAGTTCCCGTGGACGAGACTCTGCCCATCGCCAAGCAAGTGGCCGATGCCGTCGAATACGCGCACGACCACAACGTAATCCACCGCGATCTGAAGCCCGCCAACATCAAAGTCACCGCCGAAGGCATGGTGAAAGTGCTCGATTTCGGCTTGGCGAAAGCGATGTCGGACGAGCCCACGCCCGCCGAAATTAGCAATTCGCCTACTCTGAGCATGGCGGCCACCAGACAGGGCGTGATCCTAGGCACCGCAGCCTACATGTCCCCCGAGCAGGCTAAGGGCAAGACAGCCGACCGCCGCGCGGACGTCTGGGCGTTTGGCGTGGTGCTGTACGAGCTTCTCACCGGCAAGCCAGCATTCCATGGCGACGACGTGACCGAGGTTCTGGCCGCGGTAGTAATGAAGGAGCCCGCGCTCGACGCGCTGCCCGCCAAGACTCCGCCGGCCATCCGTAATCTGGTACGCCGCTGCCTCGAGAAAACTCTGCGCCGCCGGCTTCCGCACATCGCCGAAGCCCGCATGACCATCGAGGACGTTCTTTCCGGCGCCGCTCCAGCCGAGCCCGTCCCCGCCGCGCGTGACAAGAGCCGCGAGCGGCTCCTGGCCGTCGTGGCAGCCGTTGCCGTTGTGGCCGCCCTGGGCCTGGGCGCTTTCGCATTTTTCCCGCGCCCGCCGGAGGAGGAGCAAGCGGTCCGCTTTTTCGTTTCCCCACCGGACACGTGGAGCCTGGCGCAAGCGCCCATGGTGAGCGCGGGGGGAGCCCCGGCTCCCCTGGCCGTTTCTCCCGACGGGCGTCGCGTGGCCTTCGTCGCCGCAGGCGCGGACGGCAAGTATTTCCTCTGGGTCCGCTCGCTGGACACGCTCGCGGCGCAACAATTAGCGGGAACGGAAGGCGCCTTGCGCCCGTTCTGGTCGACCGACAGCCGCTTTCTCGGATTCTTCGCCGCAGGGAAACTTAAGAAGATTGATGTCTTGGGTGGCCCGCCCCTTACGCTGAGCGACGCGCCGGACAGCCGCGGCGGGACGTGGAATCGTGACGGCGTGATCCTCTTTGCGCCGTCACTTGTTTCCGCACCACTCCAGAAAGTCTCCGCGGCGGGCGGAACTCCCACCCCCGCTACCACGTTCGGTGAAGGTGAGACGACGCACAGATGGCCGGTCTTTTTGCCCGACGGTCGGCACTTTCTCTATAACGCGTTCCAAGGCCAAACATCAGTGGGAGTCTTCGTGGCCTCGCTCGACTCGAACGAACGGAAGTTGTTGCTAAAAGCCGATGCGGGAAATGTCCTCTACTCGCAGGGTCATCTGCTCTTCTTGCGCGAGACCACGCTCATGGCGCAGCCATTTGATGCTGTGCGCCTCGAATTGACGGGCGATGCCTTTCCCATTGCCGAACAGATACAGACCCAAAGCTCTGTGCTGGTCGGGGTCTTTTCCGCCTCAGAGAATGGGGTGCTTGTCTATCAAACGGGAACGGCAGCGGGCGGCTCACAACTCGCCTGGTTTGACCGCAGCGGCAAGCAGACCGCCACGCTCGGAGACCCGGCTATATACACCGACTTGGAGCTTTCGCCGGATAGTAAACGAGCCTCTGTCAGCATAGGAGCCGTCGGGACGCGGGACATCTGGCTGTACGACGTCGCGCGCGAACTCAAAACGCGTTTTACGTTCGATGCGGCAAACGAACTCGAGTCGGTCTGGTCGCCTGACGGCAGCCGCGTCGTTTTCAATTCAAACCGCAAGGGGCATTTGGACCTCTATCAGAGGGCCTCCGACGGGTCCGGCACGGAGGCGGTGCTGCTCGAAGACAATCTGGACAAGTTCCCCGTGAGCTGGTCTCCGGACGGCCGGTTTATTCTCTATCGCAGCATCGGTGGTCCGACAGGGAGCGATCTATTTGTCCTGCCCCTTTCGGGGGATCGCAAGCCCACGCCGTTTATGACCACGCAGTTCTCCGAGATCTTTGGCCGCTTTTCTCCTGACGGCCGGTGGATCGCGTACAGCTCGAACGAATCCAGCATAACTGAAATATATGTTGCTCCCTTTCCGGGGCCTGGCGGGAAGCGGCAGGTCTCAACCGCCGGCGGCACTCTTCCCCGCTGGCGGCGCGACGGCACCGAGATCTTCTATCTCGCTCCCGACAACAAACTGATGGCGGCCGCGGTGAACGGCAGGGGCTCGAGCTTTGAGGTCGGCGTGGTGAAGCCGCTGATTGACACGCGCACGACGGCAGCGGGAGCTCGTTACCCGTACGATGTCACTGCCGACGGCCAGCGCTTCCTGATCATCTCGCTCCCAGGGCAGGCGGCGGCCGCGCCCATCACCGTCGTCCTCAACTGGACCGCAGGGCTGAAGAAATGACACTCACGGCTGGCACCCGTCTCGGCTCCTACGAACTCCGCGCGCTGATCGGCGCGGGCGGCCAAAGCGTTATACTGTGCCATCTCGAGGCGCCCTGCGGGCGTGAAGCCAGGGTTGTAGCACAGCCACTCTTGGCTGTGCGGCAGAGCTGATGCTCAATTCTGGAACTAAACTTGGGACGTACGAAATCACTGCCCTGATCGGCGCGGGCGGGATGGGCGAGGTCTATCGCGCGCACGACACCAAGCTCGGCCGCGACGTAGCCATCAAAGTTTTGCCCGAGCAGTTCGCCCGCGATTCTGAACGGCTGGCGCGCTTTCAGCGCGAAGCCAAGATGTTGGCGGCGCTGAACCATCCCAACATCGCCGCCATCTACGGCCTGGAACAATCCGGCAGCACTCACTATCTGGTCATGGAGTTGGTGGAAGGACCCACTCTGGCCGAGCGCATCCTGACCGGGCCGGTTCCCGTTGATGAAACTTTGCCCATCGCCAGGCAAGTGGCCGATGCCGTCGAATACGCGCACGACCACAATGTGATCCACCGCGACCTGAAGCCCGCCAACATCAAAGTCACCGCCGAAGGCATGGTGAAAGTGCTGGACTTCGGCTTGGCGAAAGCCATGTCGGACGAGCCCACGCCCGCCGAAATTAGCAATTCGCCCACACTTTCCATGGCGGCGACGCGGCAGGGCGTGATCCTAGGCACCGCGGCCTATATGTCGCCCGAGCAGGCCAAGGGCAAAACCGCCGACCGCCGCGCGGACGTCTGGGCGTTCGGCGTGGTTCTGTACGAGCTTCTCACCGGCAAGCAAGCATTCCAGGGCGACGACGTGACCGAGGTTCTGGCTGCGGTAGTAATGAAAGAGCCCGCGTTCGACGCGCTGCCTGCAAAGACTCCGCCGGCGATCCGCAATCTCGTGCGCCGCTGCCTCGAGAAAACTCTGCGCCGCCGCCTTCCGCACATCGCCGAAGCCCGCATGACCGTCGAGGACGTTCTCTCCGGCGCCGCTCCTGCCGAGCCGGTCGCCGCCGCGCGCAGCAAGACCCGCGAGCGATTGACTCAAGCTGCAGCGGCGGCCATGACGCTGGTCGCCATCGCATTCGCCGTCGGTTTCGTCCTACGTGCGCCGCAACCGCCGCCGCAGCCGATGCGCCTGAGCGCGGAGATCGGCGCCGACGCAAGCCTGTACACCCCCTTCGGGTCTTCTGTAATCCTCTCACCCGACGGAACGCGGCTGGCTTTTGTCGCCAGCAGCGCGGGCCAGCCGCGGCGCATCTACGTCCGTTCGCTCGACCAGTTGCAGGCCACCGCGCTTTCCGGCACGGCGAACGCCCGCGATCCCTTCTTTTCGCCCGATGGCCAGTGGATCGCCTTTTTCGCCGACGCCAAGCTGAAGAAAATTTCTGTACAGGGTGGCGCGGCGGTCACGCTCTGCGATGCTGCCGGTGATCGCGGCGGAAGCTGGGGCGACGACGGCACAATCGTGTTTAATACGGCCAACACGGTGCCTCTATCTAAAGTCTCCCCGGTGGGAGGAATGCCCCAACCCCTCACTACGCTCGAACCGGGCGAAACTGGGCACCGCTGGCCCCAGGTGCTGCCGGGGAGCAAGGCTGTCCTGTTCACGTCCAGCACCGGCGCATCCTACGAGGATGCAGAGATCGTCGTGTACTCGATGGCCTCCGGAGAGCGGAAGACGGTGCAGCGCGGCGGCTTCTATGGCCGCTATCTGCCCAGCGGGTACGTGGTCTATATGCACGAAGGCACCCTTTTCGCCGTCCCGTTCGACCTGCAGCGGCTGGAGGTCACCGGCCAGCCCGCGCCAGTTCTCGAGGGCGTGGTCACCGTTCCCGCAAATGGCGGGGCGCAGTTCTCCTTTTCCGATGCCGGAAACCTCGTGTATCTCGCGGGTCGCGCGGGAGGTCAGAACATCTCCATCTATTGGATGGACCGCCAGGGCAGATTCACGCCCCTCCGCGAGACTCCCGGCGACTACTACAATCCCGTGTTCTCGCCCGACGGGAAGCGTTTGGCTCTGGAAATCCTGGACGGAACACGCAGGGACATCTGGGTGTACGAATGGGAGCGCGACACCCTCACCCGCCTGACCTTTACCGGCGAGGTAAACCAATACCCCGTCTGGACTCCCGACGGCCAGAGAATCACATACATCTCCTTAGAAAACGGCGGGTATAACATCTCCTGGATACGCGCCGACGGTGCCGGGAAACCCGAACGCCTCACGGAAAGTAAGCTCTCACTACGCCCACGCGCCTGGCGGCCCGATGGCAAGGTCCTGGCGTTCCGCCAGCAGAGCCCAGACACGACTTGGGACATCTTCACTCTTCCCATCGAAGGCGACGAGAAATCCGGCTGGAAGCCTGGGAAGCCGCAGCCCTTCGTGAAGAGCGCTTCCGTCGAAGCGGAACCCGCCTTCTCGCCCGACGGCCGCTGGATCGCTTATACGTCCAACGAATCCGGAAACAACGAAGTGTTCGTTCGGCCTTTCCCAGGCCCGGGCGGCAAGTGGCAGATCTCCACCGGCGGCGGCCTCTACCCCAAGTGGTCGCTCAACGGCAGGGAGCTTTTTTATCGCACAGAGGACAGCAAGCTCATGGTGGCTACCTACACCGCTCCCGGCGACTCCTTCCGCGCCGACAAACCCCAGCTCTGGTCGCCCGGCCAGTTCACCGACCGCGGGACCTTCTTTTACAATTTTGACCTGCACCCCGACGGAAAACGCTTCGCCGTCCTGAAGGCCGCAGGCACAGAACAGACCGCCGCAGTGAACAAGGTCAACATCGTGCTGAATTGGTTCGACGAATTGAAGCGCCGCGTCCCGCCCGGTAATTGATTATTTTCCGGCGGCGTGGGCCACGGGGTCGCCGTCCGGGCCCTTGGCGGGATTGCGGCGGCGGATTTCGATGCCCAGCCGCTTGATCTTCTGATTGAGTGTCGAAAGGGGGATCTGAAAACGTTCGGCGGCCTCGGTTTGGTTCCACGCGGTCCGTTCCAGCATGTCGGTAATCACCCGCCGCTCGAACTCTTCCACCACTTGAAACAGCGACGGCGAAGAACTATCGGCGCCGGCGCGCGCGCCGGATTCTCCCAGCAGCGGCGGCAAAAATTCCGAAAGTCGCAGGCGCACTCCGCCAATGACGTCCTGCGAGCGCACGCTTTCCGGCAGCAGGTCCGCGTCCATCAGCTCTTGTGTGGAAAGCACCACCGCGCGCTCGACGACGTTTTCGAGCTCGCGCACGTTCCCCGGCCACGAATAATCCATCAGCGCTTTCATGGCCGCGGGCGTGAAGCGCCGCAGCGGCTTGTCGTTGTCTTTGGAAAAGTGCCGCAGGAAATGCTCCAGCAGCAGCGGGATATCTTCGCGGCGCTCGCGCAGCGGAGGCATCTCCAGCCCGATGACATTCAAGCGATGGTAAAGGTCCTCGCGGAAGCGCCCTTCGCGCACCAGGCCCAGCACGTCCACGTTGGAAGCGGCCAGGATGCGCACGTCCACCTTGATGGTTTCGGTTCCGCCCAGCCGCATGAACTCGCGCTCCTGTATGACGCGCAGCAGCTTGGCCTGCGTCTCCGGACTGATGGTGGCGATTTCGTCGAAGAAAATCGTGCCCTGGTCGGCGGCCTCGAAAAGCCCCTTCCTGGAAGCCACCGCGCCGGTGAAGGCGCCCTTGACGTGGCCGAACAGTTGCGACTCCAGCAGGTCCGCGGGAATCGAGCCGCTGTTGACCGGAACGAACGCCTTATCCGCGCGCGTGGATGCGGAATGAATAGCCTTGGCGATCAGCTCTTTGCCCGTGCCGCTTTCGCCGGTGATCAGCACCGTCGAGCGCGACGGCGCCACCTGCGCCACCAGATCCAGCACCGCCTGGATGCGCTCGCTCTTGCCGATGATGTTGGGAAAATTGTAGCGCTCTTTGAGCGCGCGCTTGAGCTGCACGTTTTCTTCGCGCAGCCGCCGGCCCTCGATGGCCAGCGCCACCTGCGCCAGCAATTCGTCGTTGGACCAGGGCTTGGTGATGTAGTCCTGCGCGCCGCTTTTGAACGCGCTGCGCGCCATGTCAATCGAGCCGTAGGCGGTGATTAGAATGACGGGCAGCTCGGATTCCCGCTGGCGGATTTCGCGCAGCAGGTCCAGGCCGTTGCGGTCCGGCAGGCTGACGTCCAGCAGCGCCAGGTCGAACGGCTGCTGGCCCAGCAGGGACAAGCCTGATTCGCCGGTCTCCGCCAGCGTGACCGCGTAGCCTTCCGAGGTCAGCAGCAGCTCCAGCCCTTCGCGAATTTCCGTCTCGTCGTCTATGACCAGGATCGAGCCCTTAGGCATGAACCGCTTTCCTTGTGGCGGCCGGGAATTCCAGTCTGAAGGAGGTGCCCTTGCCGGGCGTCGAGCGCACCTCGATCTTGCCCGCATGTTCTTTGATGATGCCGTAGCTCACCGAGAGGCCCAGACCGGTGCCGCGCGCGGTGGCCTTGGTGGTAAAGAACGGATCGAAAATGCGCGCCAGGTCTTCCCGCGGGATGCCCGCGCCGGTATCGGTCACTTCCACTTCGACCGTGCCGTTGTAGGCCGCGCTACGCACCTCCAGCATCCCGCCGGAGGGCATGGCATCGCGCGCATTCAGAAACAGATTCAGAAACACCTGCTGCAGGCGATTGCCCGAACCGAGCACCGCCGGCAACTCCGGACTCAGGTTGCGAATCACTTGCACCCGCCCGGTGCGGAATGGATGGGTCAGCAGCGAGAGCGTTTCCTCAACCACCTGGTTGAGACTGACTGGTTGGAACTCCGCCGCCCCGGTGCGCGAAAAATTCAGCAGATGGTTGACGATTTCACTGGCCCGGAACGTCTGCTTCACGATCTTATCAATCAGCGATTGCCGGGCGTCGCCGGCCGGCAGTTGCTTGGCCAGCATCTGGATGTAATTGGAGATCACCGCCAGCGGCGTATTCACCTCGTGCGCCACGCCCGCCGCCAAGAGACCCAGCGACGTCAGCTTCTCGGCTTGCAGGAGCTGGTCCTCCAGATGCGTGCGCTGGGTGATGTCGTCCAGCAGGATCAGCCGGCCGATGCGCTCGCCCTCCTTGCCCACCAGCGGCGCAATGGAGACGTTCACCACCAGGTTGCGCCCGTCGCGATTTCGCACAGGGAGCTTATAAATGCTGGAGACGTGATCTTCCTCCGAGCGCGCCGCCAGTTCCGCCACCAGGCCCGAGGGCAGCACCTCTTCCATCGGGCGATTGACCGCTTCGTTCCGGGACACGCCGATGAGCTGCTCGAGTTGCGTGTTCCAGGATTCCACGCGGCCGTTCAGGTCCACCGCCAGCACGCCGACGTTGAGCGACTCTACAATATTTTCTGAAAAATCCTTGAGGCGCTCGAACTGCAGCGCCTTGTGTTCGAGAGAAGAATAGAGCCGGGCGTTATCGAGCGCGATGGCCACGTACCCGGCCAGCGTGAACAGAAGTTCCACGTCCTCGCTGCTCAGGAAATCGCCGTCCACCGTCTTTCCGATGCCCAGGATGGCCACCGCGTGATCGCGCATGCGGCAAGGGATGAAATAGTTCAGGTCCAGTTGTTCGAGCGTGCGCCGCACCGATTCGCTCTCCTCGCGCGCCGCTCTCGGTGACTCATAAAACAGGTATCCGCGCCCGAATGCCGGGCGGTCCGGCGAGAGAAAGCTCAAGTCCAGCGAATCCGCCGCGGCTCCGGCCGCGCGCAGGCCCATCGAACGCGCCAGGCGGTAGCGCCCCGAACCCGCCGGGTCCTCGGTGAAAAGCGCCAGCCGATCCACCAGCAGCGTCTGCGAGAGACGGTCCATCACCGAGGCCAGCATGGGCTCCAGGCGCACTTCGTTGGTGAGCGTGCGGCCAAACTCCATCAGCGTGCGCCGGTAGTTGAAGCGGTCGCGATAAAAAAAGCGGTCCAGGCGCGCCTGAATCCACTCGCGCAACGGCTGGAAGAGAATGGCGGCCACCACGATGGCGGCGATCTCAACGGGCATGCCGTTCGGCGAGGTGTGAAACAGCAAGCCGATCAGCGCCACCACGGCCACGTATACCGCCACCACTCCGGCCGTCGCCGCCGTGTAGGCCAGGCCGCGCTTGAAGATGATGTCCACGTCCATTAGCCGGTAGCGGATGATGGCGTAGGCAAAGCACAGCGGCAGCAGAGCCAGCGAAATTGCCGACATGTTCATCCACGGCTGCGGAATCACGCCCAGCGAAAACGGCAGGACGTACAAGAGCCCAAAGGGCACTATCCCCGCCAGCGTGCCGCCGGTCACCCATTTCAACTGTTGCCGCAGCACCCCGCTCGGGGCGCGATGGTAGCTGTACAGGAAAATCCCGGCGGCCAGCAAGAAGTAGAGCGCCAGGTAACTCAATTCCAGTTGATCGAGCGCGATCCGCGCTGCCAGCGATGGCACAAACCCCAGCGTGCCGGTGGCTGCCTCCACGTGCACCAGCAGCAGAATGGCCGGCGCCACATAGGTCCCGGCGGTCATGAGCCGGTGCATTAAACGCCGAACGATGCTGCGCTCCGGAAATACCAGCGCGAAATGCACCAAAAGCGCCGGGGCCAGAAGCGTGGCCACCGCCTGCGACCAGTAAATCTCCCAATCAAATAAATTCAGCTTGCCCGTGTAGCGGAACGAGTACAGGATGAAGGACACTAAGCAAAACACGTAGAAGTGCACGGCTCGCGCCGCGTTCCAGCGCCGCGCAAATATGAACAACCCAATAAAGAGATACAGCAGGCCGGTTACGCGCAGGTAGTTCTCGATGGTCGCCGGCTTTGGTGCCGGCTCCACCACCACCTTAGCCTGGAAGGGCTGTTCGCCGCGCTCCAGTCCGTACTGCACCTGCGCCCACAGGCCCGCGGCCCACAGCCGCTTGGTCACGTCCAGGGCTCGATGCACCGCCAGGCCATCTATGGCCACCAGTTGATCGCCCGCCTTGATCCCTGCGCGCTCCGCCGGGGAGTTCCCGCTCACGGCAAACGCCTGGATGCCTGACGAACTGTCCAGCCAGGAAACTCCGTCATCGGGAACATCGAACAGCAGCCGTTGCTGAAAATTGATGATCCCGAACGAGACAGCCGCTACTGTAGCCAGCGCCAGAAATATCGCGCCCAGCCGCAGCCTCAGATTTTCTCTTCGGTCGGTCATCGGCAGTCTCTTCGCCCCACTATCCCGCTAAATACGCAGCATTTCAACTGCCACAGAATATGAGTTTCTGTCGCAACAACTCCATTCATCACAACAAGATAGAACTATATCACGGCACCAGTGCGGACGCATTCCGCTTTTTGGAATAAACCATTCCCGTTTTCGGTATGGACTGCCTACAGGATCATCAGAACTGGAAGCTTACTCCACCGCGGAACGACCTAGCCACAGGCGCCAACAACAGCCGCCCTTCGATCGTGTCAACTGAAGTGTAGCCTTGAGAGAGCAGATTACGGAAATCGGCCAGCGCCTCCCAGCGCCCCGCGGGACCGAATGACGGCAAGGGCTGTCTGACGGTAAGGCTAAGGTTGGGGTCGATTCCCAGAGCAGCCTCACCAAAGACGTCCTGGCGACTCACCGCGGTCCCCTTGAGCCATTTGTAGCTGGCGGCAAATCGCGTACGAGCGCCCGGCACTTTTCCGGACACGCGAGCCGCCACACTGTGGCGCAAGCTCGTCTCCAGGCGATCCGATAGGCGGGAGGGGGTCAGCCCGCTTTCCGGTTCCAGCACTCCCGCCCAGGCGTAGATCGCCGCCACTTCCCAGTTGTCGGAGATTTTCTCCCGGTAAACCACGCGGCTGCCCCAGGAAGTGCTGCTTCCGCCGTCATGCGCATAAGGAGCGATGGGCGGTTCAAGCGGTCCGCTGGGGTCATCAAGATCGAAGCCGAAAACGGACATGTGTCCGGAGGAATCGCGGAAGGCCGCGGCTTCCAGGCTTCGGTGCTCGCCCAGGCCGCGCCGCAACGAGAACTCATAATGCCAACCGCCCGCAATGGTGCTGCGCCCATCCCTCCAGATGATGACCGGCAGGGTGTCCAAAGCCTGCAGCGCCGATTCCAACGCCGCGCCACGACTTCGCAAGCCGTAGGAGTCGGGCTCCGTCTCCACGGAATAGGACACGTCCCAGCGGGGTGAGAGATTCGTGCTGACACGCAAGCGGGGCCGCAGCGAGGAGGTCATGGCGCCGGCGCCGGCCATGAGATAGGCGGTGCCGTATTCAATCTCCATATCTCCCAGCATCATTTTTTCCGAGTGCGCGGCGCGCAGGCTGCGGAAACTCTGTCCTGTGGGGTCGAATCGAGCCTGCCGCAATACAACCACTGTCTCCGGGCCGCGGTCGAATTCGCCCGCGGGCAGCCACACGCTGGCGAAGGTGGCGCCAGCCCCCAATTCAGGCGCGTAGCTCATCCGTCCAGCGACCATCATTCGGCCCGCGCCACCCAGGGACTGATCGTAAGAAACCGCCGTCGCCGGCGGTCCCGACAGACCCGACGAGGAGCCGGGATGCAGGGAGCCGCTGGCCATCTCAATGCGCGCGCGCGGCCTGGGAGACGGCCGTTGGTCCGGCGATCCCTCGCCACTCGCCACCGTTACCGTGGCCTCCCGCAAATGGAGCACCGGGCGCGTGGAAGAAGAAGTTCGCAATACCCACTGCCAGTCGTCGCCTTCACTCGGCCGCGCCGGCTGCCGGCGCAGCGCCTCCAGCGACGCGAAAACCGAACCCAGCTCGATGCGCACCAGCGTAGTTAAGTTAGGGCTGATGCGAATGTGTTCTTGAATCGCGGGCATGAATCCCGCCAGTGAAACCCGCGCCGAATACAGGCCGGGGCGCAGGCGGGCCATGGCAAACGCGCCGTTTTGGTCGGTCAGCAGTTGGTTCGGGGCGCGATCACCGAGCGCTTCCGCGGTGAGCAGGACAGTGGCGCCCATCTGGGGCGTTCCGGAGGGATCGCTTACGATGCCAGTGAGATGGCCGTAACCGTTCTGCGCGGAAGCCGTCCCGGCGGCGCACAAAAGGCCCGCCGCCATTGCAAATCTCGTCAGGTATCGCAGCAACTTCAAGCGCGCTACCTCCCGGAAGACGATCGCGCCGCGGCCGGCGGCGTCTCCGCCGCCGTCACCGTGAAATCCTCCGTGCTCGAAACAGACTCGTTGGCGAGCGTGTCGGTCACACGGATCTGCAGCTTGTACTTGCCGGGCGCCAGCGAACCGGCCGGCAGGATCTTCTCCAGAGTCATCTGCTCGCCGGTCTGGTTCATCTCTTCGGATGTCTGCTTGGACTGGAAGATGGATTTATCGCCTTGCAGAATCTCCACATCCACCAAGGCGTTGTTCTTGCGCGTGGTCTCATCAATCTTCAGGCTGTACAGTTGCAGGAAGATGCCCATGGGCTGATTGGTACGGAAGGTCCGGTCAATCTTGGGACGCACCTTGGTCGAGCCGATCACAAACTGGCCCAGGCCGATCTCCCGGGTGGCTACCGGCGTCATTTCGTCCGCCAGAATCAGCGTGCTGGCGGTCAGTTTATTCTCTTCAAACTGCCGCACCGCCAGCCGCGCGTTCACCACGCCTACGTCGCCGCTGTTGATGTCCTTCAGCACGATATCCAATCGGTACAGCCCCGGACGCAACGGCAGTGATTTTTGGTAGATCGAGCTGCCCTTCAGCGATGGCTGCAGCAGCGATTCCGGTATATCGCGCCGAATCTCTTCCTCAAAGGTTTGCACCACGCGCCCGGTCAGCGTGCTGACGCGTGCGAACAGGTTCACCGAGGCGGAATGGACGCCGTCGCGGTTCTGGTAGGTCATCTCCTGATTCGGGATTTGCACCGTGATCGGCACCATTACCGTGTCGCCGGTGATGCGCAAATAGTCGAACCGGTAGGTGAAGTTCATCTGGTTGCGCACGATGCGCGACGACACCAGCGCTTCCAAGTCCTTGAATTTCACCGGCGGCGGTGTAAACGCTTTCGCATACAGCTCCATCCGCTCGAATTGGTTCAGAGACCGCGGTGACATGGATCCCAGAGCGGGCGCCCCGATGCGCGAGCCGTCATTGTTCGTGAAGTAGCGGTCCCCCTTATCACTCAATCCCGCCTCTTCCGCAAGCGTCAGCCCCAAGGGAGTGTTTAGAAATGCGTCCTTCTCGGACGGGTCCCAGCTCAAGTGAAATTCGTTGGTGCCGCTGGTATCCACAAACTCCAGCGTGATGTCCTGTCCCAGCCCCTCGACGTAATTGTAGTTCCAAGACTCCCAGGCGTACGTCTTGGTGCTGCCGCCGCCCTCCGACAGCGGGCGCTGATAGTTGTCGCCGGCGACGTGTGATTCTGGCTTCGAGGTCGGCGGGCCCCACATGATATACATGCGGCCGCGGTCGGTCCGCCAGCCCTGCACGCCGGCGCCGAAACGCTCGTTGGCATAAGCGATGCGGCGGTAGTGCTCTTCCTTGAATGCGTTTTCGGGGGAGTCCTGATCGGGATTGCGCCGCTGCCAGAACGCCTCGATATACTGCTCGCGCTCTTCGTTGGTCTGCAACTGCAGGAAGCCTTTGCGTTCGTCGCCGGAGATGATGTAGGCCACGTCCTCATCCAGCCACTTCTTGTAGGGAGTGGCCAGCTCTTTGTAGAGCTGCTTGTCATCTTTATTGTCTGTTCTTGGCTGGGCCTGCGGGTTGGCGGGAGTCTGGGCCAACACGCCTCTGCCCGTACTCACCCCGCCGGCCAATACGAGAAGAAGTAACCAGCGACTCCAGTGGCTCATACACACACCTCACCCGGCTCTAACTGTTGAATTCTATCCCCTGGCCAAAGGGCCAGTCAACGGAAAGAATCCACAGGAGGCCTCGGTTTAACCGTGGGAGGCCTTCCGGCGCGGAAGGGTTGCCTGGGCTGGCTTGGGCGCTCGCGGTCTGAGATACTACTGCGGCGCATGAAAACATGGAAAAAAGTCTCCATCGCGGCGGGGGCTGCGGTGGTGCTGGCGGTGGCCGCATGGATCACGGTGCGGCGAATGAACCAGGGCGTCGTCGTGGTGCAGACGGGCCGCGTGATTCGTGAGGACCTGACCTCGCTGGTGACCGCCTCGGGCGAAATCAAGCCGCTTACCTACACCAACGTCATGGCCGAAGGCTTCGGCAAGATCACCGAATTGGTGGTCCGGGAAGGCGATCAAGTCCGCCCGGGCGATGTGCTCTTGCGCCTCGAGAACGTTCAACCCGAGGCCGACGTGGCCGCGCAGCGCGCCGGCCTGGACTCGGCTGAGGCCGCCGTCAGATCGGCCGAGGCCACGGCCGTCTCCACCGCAGCCGACGTCGAGCAGCGAAAGGCCGACCTGGACAAGGCCCGCTTCAATTGGGAACGCGGCCAACAGCTCTTCCAGGCCGGGCTGATCGCCCGCCAGGAATACGACTCCTTCAAGGCAGCGCACGACAGCGCAGTCGCCGGCCTGGCCGCCAGCCAGGCGCGGCTCGAGCAGTCCCGCGCCGACCTGGAACGCTCGCGCTCCAACCTGCGGCAAAGTCAGGCGGTGCTGGCGCGCGCCGCCGACATCCTGCGCAAGACCACCTATCGGGCACCCATCGGCGGCGTGGCCACTTATATCGCCGTGCGCGTGGGCGAGAACGTGGTTCCCGGCATCCAAAACGCCAGCGGCAGCTACCTCATGACCATTTCCGATATGTCCGTGGTCACCGCCGAAGTCCTCGTAGATGAAACCGAAATCTCCAACGTGCGCACCGGGCAGGCGGCCGAAGTCACCATAGACGCCCTTTCCGGCAAAATCTTCCCGGGGCAAGTGATCCAGGTCGGCACCCAGGCTGTGCTGCGCACCTCAGGTCTGGCCACTACACAATCCACCACCGGCAGCCAGGAAGCCAAGGATTTCAAAGTGGTGGTCCGGCTGGACGACCCCCCGCCCGGACTGCGGCCCGGATTGTCGGCCACTGCCAAGATGACCACGGCGGAGAAGAAAAACGTCTTGGCGATTCCTCTCCAGGCTCTGGCCATTCGCACGCGCCGGGAGCTCGACCAGGCCGCCGCGCCTGAAAGTCCCGGGGCAACCTTGGCTGCCGGCCGGCCGTCCGCCGCTGCTCGCGAGGAGGTCCAGGGCGTTTTTGTCGTGCGCGACAAACAGGCTGTCTTTGTGCCGGTTCAGACCGGCATTACCGGAGTGAGCGAGATTGAAATCACCGACGGCCTGAGCGAGGACGATGAAATCGTGACCGGCAGCTACGCGGCGCTGCGCACGCTGCGGCCGTCGGCCACCGTGAGGGTGGATAATTCGCCGCCGCCCACGCCGGCCGTCAATCCTGGCTGATCCGGGCCCGGCTGATCCGGGTCAGATCGATCCGACGCATCGTTTCGGAGAGCGTATATGGCTGTTGAAGTCCATGCCCAAGATGCATTCCGCCAGGACCTGGTGGATAGGGGTGTGGCCATCCGCACCGAAGGTCTGGCCAAGACCTATCGCATGGGCGCGGAAGACGTGCCGGCCCTGCGCGGCATAGACCTCGAGATCCTCCGCGGAGAGTACCTGGCCATCATGGGACCGTCCGGCTCCGGGAAATCCACGCTCATGAATTTAATCGGCTGCCTGGATACGCCTTCGGCCGGGAAGTATTGGCTGGCGGGGCGGCTGGTTAGCGAGCTGAAAGACGACGACCTGGCCGCGATCCGCAACAAGGAGATCGGCTTCGTCTTCCAGACGTTCAATCTGCTGCCGCGCGCCAGCGCCTTGCACAATGTTGAATTGCCCCTGATCTACAACGGCACGCCGCCCCGCGAGCGGCTGGAGAGGGCCCGGCAGGCGCTCCAGTCGGTCGAGCTGGGCGACCGCATGATGCACAAACCGAGCGAGCTTTCCGGCGGACAGCGCCAGCGCGTGGCCATCGCTCGGGCCCTGGTGAATTCGCCTTCGATCGTCCTGGCCGACGAGCCCACCGGCAACCTCGACAGCAAGACCGGCGAAGAGATTATGGCGCTGTTCGCGCGCTTGCATGAGCAAGGCCACACCATCATCCTGGTCACCCACGAACACGACATCGCCCAGCACACCCACCGCATCATCCGTCTCCGCGACGGCCGCATCGAATCCGACGAAAGGCGCAGCGGGCAGTAAAGCAGTAGACCCTTCGGCCGCGCTCACGGTAAACAGAAGGCAACAGGCAGCATCCGCAATTCTCTGTCTTGGGGCGCGTTGGCGGACCCCCACCCCCCTACTTTTTTTGTAAGTGTTCATTCTGCGGGGCTTAGGCGCTGAAATTCTGTAAGTGCGAAGAATAAAGAAGTTAAAGTGGCTCTGTTGACATCCTCGGCACCATTCGTGTTTTGATATCTCGACAAAGAAGGGGGACGGATGTTTTCTAGGGAAGCAGGAGGAACCATGGCCGAGATCGGACTCCTGCCGTTTGCTCGGGTGGCGTTGCAAGTGGCCCGCCGGGTATTGCCGCCCTACCGCAGTCGCTTCAGCAAACATCAGTTCACGCAGCCGCAGCTGCTGGCCGTGCTCTGTCTGATGCGCTACGAAGACTGGACCTTCCGCGAAGCCGAGGTGCGTCTGCGCGAGCATCGCGAGCTGCGCGAAGCGTTGCAGTTGCGCTCGGTGCCGGATTACACCACGCTGTATCGCTTCCTGAAGCGGCTCGAGGACGATACCATCGACCGCGGCCTGGGCGAAACCGTGCGCCAGTTGCGCCGCGGCAAGCACCGTTCGGGGCGGGTAACGGCCGCGGTGGACGGCACGGGACTTTCCTATAATTCGGTGAGCACCTTCTTCATCCGCCGCATGGAACAGCATTCGCGCGGCATGACCCAGCACCGTCACTGGTTGAAGTGGCTGATCGTTGCGGATTTGCAGCAACAAATCCTGGTCGCGCAACGGGCGCGGCAAGGGCCGTGGTGCGACACGCGGGCTCTGCCGGGGTTGCTGGATGCGGCAGGAAAACGCCTGCCCATCGGCCGGGTGCTGGCGGATGCCGAGTTCGATTCCGAAGCCAACCACCAACATATTCGACAGCGCCTGGGCGCGCAGAGCATCATCCCGGCCAAGCCTCGCCGGGGCGTCCCCCGAGGAGCCCTGCGTTCCCAGATGTACCGGGCTTTTCCGCGGAAGCAGTATGGGCAACGCGCCAAGATCGAAACTATTTTCTCGGTGGTCAAACGCAAGCTTTCTTCGCGCGCTCCGGGGCGCAGCCTGACAACGCAGATTCGCCAAGCCTTGCTGCTCGGCCTCACCTACAACCTCTATCGCTTGAGGCATCTTGGGAGTCATGGAGGATGTCAACAGAGCCA